>LXOW01296738.1_pt1 | contig 52806 bp, 55 predicted proteins | sample 1368591 | NCBI WGS metagenome assembly LXOW01 (sample SAMN04884650, study PRJNA319009) | bovine gut metagenome | isolation source: Cow rumen | host: Bos taurus | place: Italy: Legnaro (PD) | collected 2014-07-09
CAGCTTTCTACCATTTTCGGTTTCCGCTATCCGCAATTTTCTCGCATAAGGCGTTTCCTTAGCCTCGTTTTTATTTATGTATATTCGTTTCATGATTTTACCCTTGAAGGATGCAGTCTTTAAGCATCGCCATTGCATTCGCCACATCGGAATCCATCGGTTGTGGAGGATTTTGCACAGTAGTTACGGAAGTGCCGCACGGGCCCTTATCGACAACAGTCGAGAGGCTTCCTGCAGGAGTGCTAACGCTTGACGAATAAAGCTCCTTTTTATCCACTTCGGTTAGAGGCTGGAACTCATATCCATGATTCTGCTTGAATTTCTCGATTGTTGCGAGAATGTCGTTGTATCCGTAGCCGGGAGCGTTGATTGCACGACGGTTAAACTCCCCTATGACATCACGTTCATTATAGAGGTTCTCATTGTGGTCGCTGTAACCAATGACGTTACCACCCACAATCATACTCGGCAATGCACTCTCAACTCCCATAATCTCATCCTACATGTCGGTTCCCATAGTCTCACCCTAAACTTCGCTTCCCATAAGATACCTTTAATCAAATCTAGTTTATACCGTTTCCCAAGAATCTTCCGATGCAACAGCATCGTCAACAAAGGTTCCTGCTTTCTTCATGTCGTAGATGTCCCGACGAACCTTGTCCTCAAACTGTTTGAAAGTCTGGTTGACAAGCTTACTCATACCAGCCCCATCCAATGGCTTGATAGTATACTCGGCGGAAATCGGCTTTCCATTGTACGTGGTCGCCGTAGATACCAGTATCTTAGTTTCGCTCATGAACGGGACGATGTCGAACGCACCACCCAGGTCCTCGCTACCACGGTATTCATCACTGAGAAGATGATTGAGGTCTCCGTTAATTGTCGTCCTTATTTCAGTGTTCCAGCCCATGTATGGCATAAGAACCCTTACCATGACAGCAGTCTCGTTAAGGACTTTCATCATGATTTTCACTTGGTCGGCATCGGCCCAAAACAGGAATGTAAAATATTCCTTCAACCTAGCAGCGAGCTTATTCTTTGTTTCGTCAGTCATAACACTTCCTTACAAGAACTGTCTCAGATACGGATTCGAGCAGATAACCGAGACAGAGAGCTTCTTGTTGTGGAGCTTCACCGTCTGGCGGTGCCTGATACGCTTCTTCTTCACGGGAACGGCCTTAGCTTCCTTTCCATCGGCTACCGTCGGCTTTGGCGGTTCTACGATGACGGGTGCTGCCTTTTCAAGGAGGCTATCGCCCTGTATGGAAGTAGCTTCCGTATTCCTATTTTTTCTTGTCATGTCGTCCTCCTAATTTAGATAATTCAATCACGACCGTCAAGGGTTAGTTAGACAAGTCAGTCATCATGAACGGCCTTGCAGCCTCGTTCTTGATTTCTTCGAGTTTCTTGTCGTTGATTTCCTTCCAAGTGGTGTAAATCGTCTGCCCGTTCACCGTTCCGCCACCTGGGAGCGAGACCGTATCCTTCATGAGGATGATACCGAGCTGCATACCAGCACGGGACACGACGAAGTCCCTGAACAGCGGGTTTGCGAACACTTCCGCCTGCTTTGCCTTCAAGTAGACACGGGCGATTGCGAACCTGTCCGTCTTCGGTGTCGGGTAGACACGCATGCGGTGTTCGACCGGGTGCAACTTCACGCTGTACTGGGTTCCGACCAATTTCTTAACATCTTGCAGATACCTGAGGGCGCCTGCATAGGTGATAAGGTCGAACTGTCCCAGACCGCCGAGACCAGCACCGCCGACACCCATGAGGGATTCGCCTGGTCCAACATCCCATGCCATCATCGGGCTGAAAGTGTTGCCGTAGCTCGGGTTCAAGTCAACAAGCTGGTACACATTGTCTGGAACCCTATACTCCATGATTCCCTGTTTCAACTGGATAATCATGTAGTCGCTGTAAGTGGCCTCAGACTGCATATAACGGTAGAAGTAGTCGAGCGAGTCCTGAATTGCCATGGCAATGTGGCCAAGACCGTTTCGGTTTTCCACTTCCATTTCTATCTCTGTCGCAGGATAGCCAAGCCTAGCCTTGATGTACTCGGTGATATCGTCACGAGTCATCAGCATTGTTGGCAGCGGGTCTGGCGGCAAGGCGAATATGTCGGGATTTCTACGCATTATAGAACCATTAGTTAAGCGTCCTTGTTTTCAAAGAACCTGATAAGGTGATACTTGATGCCAGTCAATTCATCAATGAATCCATCAAGCGTTCCATTCAAGCCAAACGTCTCGAAGTGTTCGAGCTGGGAACGGAACTCGGAAATCTGGTCAAGGTCTTCATCGACTGATGCAAGGAATGCACCCTTGTCCGTAAGGTTAGGAATCTTGCCCGACCATACCTTGAAATCAATGTTTTCGTTGTAGGTAGCCTGCAATGTTTCCGCCACCTTGTCCTTCGTTTCCTGATAGAGCTCATAGCATTCCTGAGCCTTCTCGTGGAGAGCTTTGCCTTCGGCATTCCAGTGGTATTGCTGGTATGCGTTCTGCTTGGCGTTCATGAGGGTAAGGATATTGTACATGATAGCCTTGGCGCCTTCGTCGGCGTTCGGTTCGTTAGCTGCGGTTTCCGGGCTTTCATCGGGTTCGAAATCAGGCGGGTCTTCGTCAGGAGCACCGTCTACCTCATCGGAATTATCGTCTTCAGAAGGAGGCTCATCCTCTGGTCCTTCAAATTCATTCTCGTCGGGGCCTTCCTTTTCTTCCTTTTCGTCCTTTTCGTCCTCTTCTTCCTTTTCTGGCTTTTTGCCTTTCTTCTTATCGTCATCAGAGTCGTCTTCGGCAGCCTCATAGATGGCTTTGTGGATAGCAGCAACCGCATCAATAGTAGTCGAATCAATGCCTGCATCCTGCATGGATTCAACAAAGATTTTGTACGGATTCATATTACTCCTCAGTAATGAACTAACAATAGTTTATACCTCGACAGTCAAAAAGAAAGCCTACGGCATCAACCGTAGGTCACTTCATTGCTTTTATTCACTTTTCGACGGGATTTCATCTTGTCTATGACGTAATCGCTCAACTCGATGAACTCCGGGAAGAACATTCGGTCGCATTCCAGTGCAGACGTGGATGTTTCCGCCGTTACATAAATCTTACGTTTCCGCAGACTTTCTAATTTGTACCGAGGAAATGAATGTAGAATACCGAAAGGGAAACGGGGTCACCGTCACACCTCCGCAGTTCGGGCACGTATGAGCCACCATCGTCTTTGTCCTGAACGAGCATTTTGCGAGTTCTGACAAGAATCTGGCGGAATCGTCCTTGGTAAGGTTTCCGAGGAACTCGATGTTCTCCTGCAAAGAGTTGCACCCAGGAATATCCACCAAGAGAGCCATGTTAAGGAGGGCTAGATACGGCTTCGTCGGGGTAAATCCCTTCTTTTTCCATTCGTCAATCTGGGTCCTGTAATAGTAGTCGTGCAAACGCCTTCTGACATAAATTTCGACCGCAGGAACGCCTCCGATGTGTTCTACCGGGTGACATCCGTATGCCCTGAACTTCTCGGCCAACTCCATCGGGTCAATATTGGTTTGGAACCTCATGTTGGTGAAGTCTATCTTATAGCCAGGGTCGTCAACGATGGTTCCGCAATGCTTGCAAGTGAATTTTGTCCATGCGTAAGGGTCTTTCGGGAAAGTCGATGCACGGAGGTACTGCAAGGTGTATATTTCATCTCCAGTGACAATCTGTTTTGGGCCGCCCGGACAGCGTGTACGCCTGTCAAGGATTTCGGTAATTGAATCCAGTTTATTGTCGTTGTCCATATTTTCGACCATGAGCATGTCGATAAGTCGCAACGGCTGTGCTAGCATGGGGCCATTGTAGAACACCCCCTTTGACGGGAGTTCATCGAGCGGAAGAAAGTCTTCCTCGGTTTGCTTTGGCGGCTCATGTACGGCAACTATTGGAGGCTGAACGGGAACCGTTGCCTGCGGCTGTTGAGGAATGGCGGCATGGGGATTGAATCCCTGCGGCGGTTCCTGTTGCATGGCTTGGGGAGGAACCCTGTTAGCGGCAACCTGGGAAAACTTCCTGGCGAGTTCTTCGCCAGAAATATGATGCACGTCGTTAGGAGGAGTCTGCCCCTTCTCGTGATAGAACATTGAATCATACTGGTCGTCAGTCACATGAGGTTTCGTGTCATTCGATTCATTGAATGTCCTGTTCGGGTCAAACCATCTAGGTTCGCCATCTTGCTGGGAAGCCTCGGCATTACCCGCATCCTCTACCTTGAACGACTTCTTGATACTGTTCGGTCGGACGATTTTCACTGACTTGTGTTCGTTTACAATACGCCTTTTCGGGGGTTCCTGAAAAATCATAGACGCTGTGGGATTATCCCCCATCTTTTTTCTCAATGCGACCGCCTGTTTAAGCAAGTTTTCTGTTTCCGCCATATTATCTCCCAGCGTAATAGGAATAGACGTATCGAGGACCGTCGTAATGCTGTCCATTTTTCAGGTCGATTGACACCTTTTCCTGTTCCTTAGCTTTCTCGTTAAGTTTATCGGAGACCATTTTTGCCAATTTTTCGCTCATCGGGTCGGGCAAAACTTGGTCCTCGTACTTGTCAACGATAATAGGTTCAGAAATGGACATGTCCCGCATGCTGTTGTAGTCATGCGGGTCATGTCCTTTCTCGTACCACTTCATGTCATACCTGATGACATTGTAGATGGGCGAGTCTGCAATAACGCTAGGCTTCGGCGTTTCCGTTGTCTGTTCTGTTGTCGGTTCCGTTGTCGGTTCCATTTTCATCCCCTACCGAGAAACGCTTCTTCACCATGGCCTTACCGATGAGAACGGCGAAGATACGTGCCATGGATACAGCCTTGTCGGAAATCTTTACTTCGATAGAGCCACGCTGTTCATCGTACAGCTTGTTCCATTCAACAGCGACACAGGCATGGCTAATCATGTTGTCAATCTGGTTGTAGGTAGCCTGCGGAGTGAATGTGGTGCCCGTCTTCTCACAAAGGTGAGTTTCAGGGGTAAACCAGTCCTTGCGAACGCAGGCGAAAGCGATTGAACCGCAAGCCACGGAGAGCATCGGGTCGATGTCGCCGCTTGCAAGGTCGTAGTTCAACGAGTTGTTACAATGGATTACGAAATCATACCTGCCATCCCTTTCGTCGAGATAGGTATGGGTAATGTTCTTGTAGTTCACGCTCGGCGAGCTGTAATGTACGATGTGTCGTACATCGCCGTTTGCAAGGAGAAGCATCAGGTCATTAGGCAGGTCGGCGCCAGAGCAAATCGTGAAGTTGTACTTCTTGTGCTTGGCTACAATAAATTCGCAGACATTCGTCGGGATGACCGCACCCTTGACAAGGATTTTCGGCTTGGAAATCACGCTGCTGTATGTCCTGGCCTTATTGACGGCATAGACCTGATAAATCTGCGGGGGAATAGTGAACGGAAGGATGGTGATGTCGTTCTTCCTTTCTTCGGCGACGAAGCCGATGTCAATGAGAGCATGTCTCAGTTCGGAAGTCGGAACGATGATGGTGTCCGAAACCTGGAGAAAGTCCTCGATAACACGGGCTTCGTAGATGCTCTTGCCACGGCCACCTACGCCGTCCCAGACCAATTCGTCAAGGAGGTAGATGATACGGAAGTTAATCTTACGGATAGCGTCGTTCTTGGCTTCCTTCTCAGCACTGACCTGTTCACTGTCATCCTTGTTGTATGCCGTGTCCAGCACAGTGTCACCGACAGTGTTCTGGAAACTGCTGAACTTCATCTTCTGTAAAACATCAAAAACCGCAGGATTCTTAATGTTGTCAAGAATCACCACGGTTTCCTTAGTAATGGCAAGCTTGGAGTACAGGTTGATGAACATCGGGGATGTCATCGAGATGTGATTGAATGTGCATAGCGTGTCGTAGAACGGGCAAAGATGAGCGAAATCTTCGTTGAAACGACCGCCAAACAGTCGTGAATCACCATCGTTCACATGGATGATGTCAACATCAGCCTTAACCTTGACCTTATCTTCAATGAGTTTTTCGTACAGCTCAGTAGCTTTCATAGTATCCTTCTAACGTAAAAGGTTGTTATTTACGTTAGTAAAATACATTTTTTAAACTACGTCGCATCAAAACTTGCAATCATTGAAATAATTTTGTCCTTAGAACTCGTTCCGTCACTCAAAGTCGGAGGAGGCTGGTCCGCATTGTCCATGAACAGTCTGGCGACTTCCATCTGACTCATCGTCACGACCTTCTTTGCTTCCTCGTCGTCTTCCTCTATTATGGCGACGGCATCGGCAGCATTCCTCTCCTCGACATGCTTTCCATAGGGAGACGGGAATACATGGAGCGGATTCTTCGCCTTCAACTTGTCGAGCGGAACCATCGCTTCCTCGGAAGTCTTCGACACGTCGTTATTGTACTTGACAAGCGTGCCGCTAAGGTCAGGCAGGGCGTCGATATCATCGTGGTCGTTCACTTCGATGTAGCGTTCACCGATTTTGTTCTCGATGAAGTCAATCTTCATCGTGTCGGTATTACAGATGTAATAACCTGGGTCTACCCCGAGGTGGGCAAACGAGAGATGGTACGGCGTACCGAGATAGAGGAAACGGGTGTTACCAATCTTCTTTGCAGACTTGCAGTGGTAATGGCCGCTGATGACATAGGTGCAATACTTCGACATCTCGTTCGGGTCGAATCCTGCAACTGAAAGGTTTCCTGCTTCCATTAACATGCCGATAATGTCGAAGTGCCCGAAGAATACATTAGCAGCTCGCTTTTCGGGAGTGCATCCAACCGACATCATGTATTCAAGAGCCTTCTCCTTGTTGGCCGGAGTACCCAACCACGGGAAAAGATGCCATGTGTACTGGCCGAACTGCATTGCCACAGGCCCCTTGTCAATCAGGGTCACGTTCGGTATGAAGTGAAGGAACTCCAACGACGTAAGACAGTCGGAGTTTTCGTACTGCATGTCGTGGTTTCCAGTAATCGTGATGATTTTGAAATCCTTCATGCGGTTCGCAAAAAGGTCGATGACATAGTGGAGGGATTCGACAGTAACGATATTTCGGTTATCGAAGATGTCTCCGCTGAACAGGATGGTATCCACCCCTTCCTTCTTGAACCTGGCGATGATTTCGTCGAAGAGTTCGTCACGCTTCTTGTTGTGATAATCAGTTATGACCTGATTATGGTAAAATGTCTGACCGACATGGATATCGCCAATGATACCAATTTTACTCATGTTCGTTGTCCTTATGTTCAATTTGTTTTTGCTCAATAGCTTTTCTTTCTTCTTCCTGGAAGAATGTCACAAGCTTATTCATGTCATTAGGCGTTGCATCAATAGTGCCATCATCATTCGCCAGCTTCTTTGCGTCTTCGGCTTCCTTGACTTCCATGGCAAGCAAGTCCTCTTCCTTTCGGAGTTCCTGAGTCACCTTCAGGAGACGTTCAAGACTCTGACCGACACTCGAAATCATCGAGCTGACCGCAGACCACATCTTGTCCGTCATGTCAAGCGACGCTTCAACCTGGTCATTCAATTTGTCCATGAGGTTGGACGAAATGTCGTATAGACGGTTGGCCTGCGCCCTGATTCTAGCACATTCAGCAAAATGCTGTGCAGGCGTAAGCTTTCCTAGCTTTTCCTGTGCAAGAAGTGCTGTACCCTTAGTCTCGAAAATTGCCGTCTTCGCCTGAATCTTCCTGACCATCTGCTTGGTTTCTTCGATTCCTTCCTTGGTAGAACCGATGGGAAGTCTCAACTTTTCTTCCAATGCAGTGAAAATGTCCTGTTTCGGCTCGGTAGGAACATCCTCTTGTGCTGGTTCGGCTTTGGGTTTGTCCTCGACGGCTGGTTCCGCAGTTGCGGAAGTCTTGCTCGGGTCGACATCCCACGGCATATTCATGTTAAACGGATTGAAGGTTTCGTCAGCCATTATTGTTCATCCTCCGCCACGCTATCCAGGTCAATAAGACCCTTCTTTCCAGATTCTACCGCAAGAGCATTCAAGTCGAGGATGGTCTGTACATTCTTTGGATAATATCTGACCGCATCGGCAAAACCTTTCAAATTCTCGATATAAGCCTTTTTCTTCTTGATTCTCAGGTTCAGCTCGGCGATTTCCTGCTTTCCTGAAAGATACATGGTGACATTATCCTTCGTCTTTTCGAAAGGCTGCCTGCTGTTCATAAGTATTTCGAATTGTTTGGCCCACTTTTTCGCAAGGTCATCTTCCATGTCAGCAAGTTGAATCTGGGCCTGCATGAGGAGTCCATTAGCGTTAATCTGGCCGTCGCCAATGTTCTCAACCATGTTCTGAAGCATAATGTCAACATCGAACTTGCCCTTTTTATTCTTAGTCCTGACCTTGTCCTTCATCCAATCGGCAAGCTTTTCGATGTTGTCATCGACGTTTATTTGCCCATTCTCGTCAGTAGGCGCTGTAATCACTTTCACTTCATCTGGCNNCCCCAAAAATATATAATTTTACGAAAATGTTGGCAAGTGGGTTACTATATTTTCTACTCGTCGATAGCATCAGCTATACGGTCAGCTGTATCGCCACCCCTTGTCTCATGGAACATGGCATCCTTGGATGTAAGCCCGGAGGTATATTGGTAGACAAAAAGAGCGACGACAAGAGCGGAACCATAGAAGCTATACATGTCTTCCATACTTTCAAAGTCACCTTCAGACTTCTTGGCATAGGTATCGAAGAACTTGTTGAACGCTTCGGCATCCATTTCATGGTCGTTAACTGAAATACGTTTACCCTCGGTAAGAAGGCAGCAATATACGGCAAGCAGTGCTGATGCATCGGCTATTGTTTTTTTGTTGACGGCAGGAAATGCTCTCTGCATGAAAATGTTAAGAAGGCTGACCTTTTCCTTGTCTATTGAAATCTCGCCACTCTTATACACTCCGTCCATCAATTCATCAATATCGTTCGTCATATCGCTACCGTATTTTCTTGTAGTTTATACACTCGCTTCCGCAAGAGCCCCAAGCCTGTGCTGTTCCTGTTGAGCTTCGGGAGACCTGACAAAGTCAAGCACATCCATATAACGGTTCCTCATCTCCGTACTCAACCTCAGCATTTCCGTTTCGGTGAGGTCTTCTATCGCCTCGTAGTTGCCGTAGTAGTATGTCGTGGTGAGATAGTAGACAATCCAGTACAACGATGTCACATGGTCATCGTGCGTATTTCCTCCGCCACCCCATGTATTCTGGGTTTTCTGAGTAAACGTCATGAGTTCCATGATTGTGTTGTAATCATACACCTTCAAGTATTCACGCTGGATGTACATTTTAAGGAGGATGACCACGTTGCTCTTCAACGTCGGCGTTGCCCACAGACCACGACACTTCAAGTCAAAGTTGAGAATATTAGGATACATGGCCACATTGAAGAAGTAGTCATAGGTGGATTTTCCAGGTCCGTTGTATTCGATGATTAGGTACGGGTTGCGATAGAATTTAAGAATGATGTTCGCTATCTTACAGAAGTCATTTACTTCCGTACAGTTGGACGACATCGTGAACACCTGTTCACACCTGATGTTTGAATACACCTTCACAATCTGCAAGACATGGGCGTCCTGTCTCATACCGTAAGCAGTATCAATGGATGCTACATACGAGTATCCCTTGGCCTCGATAGCTCCCACGGGTTCAGGATACTTGAACGCCCTCATAGAAATATCCCTTACGATGTCAGCAAGAGCCGGAGGCCATATACTGTCATCGAACGGAAGCGGGTCCGATGCCTTCAACTTTTCCAAGCAACGGTAGTCGATAAGGGTAATACCAGAACCGACGAACTCACATTCATATTCCTGCCTAAAACGCTGGTCGCCAATTTTAAGTTTTTCAGCATTTGCCCAAGCCTCTGTTCGACCAGGAACCTCGTTCCATTGAACAACGGAGCGCACATAGAGGTTGTTGTTCCCCTTCTCGAATTCGACGGCAGCTTCCTTTTCCTCCAACGATGTCTGCCACATTTCGTAAAAGTGGTTCATGCCGTTAGGAGTGGAGGTGATGATACAACGGGTTGTCTTACCCGAAGAAATAGACGGCATAACGGAAGCGATGAATTCCGTCGCAAGGTTAGGCCTAAGGAACGCAAATTCGTCCAGATACAAAAGGTTAATCGAGAAACCACGGATGTTGTCAGGAGAGGACGAAGAAACGATGATACGTGAGTTGTTCGAGAATTGGATGGAAGTCTTGTTCCACAGCTTGACACCGGGTTGCAACCATACTGGAAGTCGGCTGTACGAGTCACGGAGCTGCTGCATCTGTTCCTTTGCCAACGACAGTTTGTTACCAATCATGGCTATGAGCTGGTCCTTATGGAAGATACCCCACCAAAGGATAAACCCACGGACGACTGTCGATTTACCAACCTGTCTCGACCATTTGTTTATGTTAAACCTGTATTTCAGGAACCTAGCTATTGCACTCTCCTGAAAGTCGTACAGGTCGAACAACTGCATGCCGTTGTCCTTGGTGTTGATGTACACGTAGTTACGGATGAAGTAAATCGGGTCAAGCGCACACTTCTTTATTTCCTTTAACTTGTAAAGGTCGAGCTTGACTGGCTCATTTGCATCTCGCAAATTAGGAATCCCGTTAAATGGCATATGTCTCTCCTTAGGTGTATATGATTAGCTATTCGAGGGGAATCCCGCCCTCCTGTTCGATTCCTCAATTTCTTCCTTAGTCATATCGTCCCTGGTCAACCGACCCTGGTTAAGCTTGACCTTCCTGCGTTGTTCAATCCACTGGCGTTCAGCTTCCTTTCGAGCCTCATGAACAATCTGCGGCATGACCAGCCTATCAGCATCACTCATTCGGTAAAACTTACCGTTATTGATATTCATTATGTATCCAAGACGCATCAGGTGCTTTGAACGCTCTGGCAACAGGTTGTATATTTTGAGCAACTGAGCCTTTCCGACAGTAGGCCACGGGCCCGATTGCTTGTCTACATCAGGCGCATTAGTGATATCATCCTGCTCTTGGTTACTTGAAACCGTCTGTTGTTGCGGTTGCTGTTGCACCGCACCATTTCGAGCGACTGCACCATTACCAGCCTTCTGCTCGGTCGCAACCTTGCCTGCTGCGGCATTGGATGCTATCATATCCTTTCCGTAACGGCCAACCTGCGATTCTCCACGGCGTTTCGGGTCACGGGCTTTCTCGATAAACGGTTTCTGGTCTTTCTCTTCCATGAGGAACACTGGTGCGGGAAGATATTTCAGATATTCTTCCGACTTGTCCTTCATCATTCGTTCCAACAGTTCTTCACCTTCAGGTGACACCGGGTTGTAACTCAGGTCAAGACCCGTCTTTGCGGTAAATGCCTTCGAGAATTTATTGATGTCAGTAATTTTTGCATCCGGGGTGAATCCCATCGTGGCGTAGTATTTTACATTATCAACGACATCCCCGAACTCGTTACGTCCTTCCGCTTCCAATTCCTCTACGCTCTTTCCCTTGTCTTTGAGTTTCTTGGCTTCGGCAAGTTTTTTCCTGAACATCGGCATGAAGGTTTCCTTGTAATACTTGCGACCGAACTCGACAAACATCTTGGACCTTGCTTCCTTCTCGTTCAAGTACGGGAGGAAATCACGATGTTCTTCCCAATATTCCTCAAACTGCTTCATGAACTCATCATGAGCTTCTTTGTCTATAACCTTGTTGCCATACTCATTGAAACCATTCATGTAATAGAAGAATTGCATCGAATGGTTAAGCGCATTGTCCTCATCGACAATCTGGAGGTCCTTCGTGAAGCCAAACTTTTTGGCGAACTCGTCATCATCTATCGTATCGGTTGAATCCGCCTTCTTGGTAGTTGTCGTCTTCGAAACGGCATCAAGCTTATCCATCAGATTGCCGCCAGTTTCCTTCAAAATTTGTCCTGTACGCTTGGCAGCATCGACCGCATACTTTGCATATGGGTTACTCGTCATCTGCTCTTTCACAGCCGATTCCGCCACATCCATCGCTTTGCCTTCGTGAATAATTTCCTTCACTTCTTTCTTTGCCTTGGACGCATCAGTGACCGCATCGTACACCGCCCATCCAGCAAACAGAACAGCGGCGGCAGCACCAATGAACGGTATTGCAGTACCACCAGATATAGCGCTAACGACGGCGATGGCAGAGGCAATCACTCCGGCAGCACCCGAATAAAGGGCGGTTCCAGTAAGTACAGCGGCAAGGGATATTCGAGCTACCGAGCCTACACTTTCAAACTGAGGCTTATATACCGTCTGATGCAATGTGATGATAGCATTGACCGTATCGGCATCAATTCCATAAATACTCTTCAACGAAGCTTCCATCAAAGCATACTTATTATTTATTTGATACAAGTTTGAGTACATTTTTCAACAACTCCGGCTTACTAGCAACCATGTTGGCAAATTCGGCGACAACATTAGGGGAAGCATTAGGGTTAATCTTCGAGATAACCCCGGCAAGCACCTTGGCGGCAGGGGTTTTAACTGAGTTAATAACGGCGTTCAGCGTATTTTCCGTAGTAGCGTTGGCCGCATCGCCTGCCGTCGTTTTCGTTTTATCTGGTGCAAACAGACGACCGAAATCTGGCCAAGCGGGCTGCTCCTTGTCAAACGATGAATCTTCGACATCTTGATATTCAACACTTTTCGGAGCAGGCGTAGCATTGCAGCGTTGCACAAACGAAAGATATTGCTGCGTTCCTTTCTCGTCTCTACACCACGGGCCGGGGCAAGGTTTTCCAGTGACATCATAATGGCGTATTACCTTTGCGCCAGGATATTTACTCAACAAATATGCAACGACCTTTGCCGTATTCCCCAAGGTAGCTTCGGTCAAGTAAAAGTTAGGGTCTAGCGGTGACGCATTTTTAGGACGTTCGCCATTATAGTTACTGCACATTTCGATTGAGATGGTATTTGCATTCCTAGCAGTTCCGTAGAGACTTGCCGCATCATTCATTCCCCTTGCTTTCGCCTCAGCTACATATTTGTCTTTAATCTGAGGGTCGCTTACACCAACAGCCCATGTAAAGTAGTGGTCCAAGTCAGGATTGTACTGGTATACTTCGCTATCATCAATGATGAAGTCGGCTGAACAGTTGGCAGGGAATTTCGTTCTACACGCAGAGCCAGACGAAGACGAATTGCCCGCAGTGTAGTGCAATGCTATGTATTTAACATCACGCTTCTTGACCGGGGTCATATTAGTCGGTGTGCGATTTCGTTTCCATTCGGCTGGAGCATCATCCGTTTTATCACCGTCTTTCTTGTCGTCTTTCTTGTCGTCCTTCTTATCTTCTTTCTTATCTTCTTTCTTATCTTCTTCTTTATTCGCAGGCTTGTACCCGGCGCCATCCTCAAACAAGGTACGATACAAGGACACGACTGCATCCTTTTGGCCATCACTCAATCCGATGACGCCGTTTACAGACTCTATGAAGATATTTTTCATCACGTTGCACCAGCTATTTCAGAAATAGTTTATAATGTCTTGGGCTTTAAATGCAATATTCACAGATAATTCATTCCGCCAATCTTATAAACTATTTGCATAACAATGTTGGCTTTTGCCATATAGGAATGAATTATGGATATGTTTGACCTCCCTACTGAGAAACAACTTCTTGGCCAAGTGAAGGCTCACTTGGAGACCAAGAAGCCAGTTAAAACGCTCGATGCGAACGAGGTGTTCCCGTTCTGGAACGCTGCCTCCGTTTCCACGGCAGATACCGATTCCATGCGTAAGCCGTCCAAGAAAGGCCTTGTAATGCAGAATGACAAGGTTGGCTGTGTAAAGCCTCTCAAGACCATCAAGGAATGGAAGGCTGAACGCATCAAGGGTCATAAGGAAACTACGAGCGAAGCACAGAAGGAACCCGAAGTCAAGAAGACGGCACAGCTCGAAGCATCTTCTGGCACTCCGAAGTTCAAGCCAGTCAATGCGACAGTTGATACGACCTACACCGTCAAGGGAGGTCCGACTGTCAAGGGCAAGTCTCTCATCGGCAGCATCAAGCCAATCAAGGCTGGTGAGGCAATCTCCATCAGCGACATGAAGACGCTCATCTCTGCAATCAGGTCTCACAATCTACCGAACAATGTCGGCATCGTGAAGCCTCAGAAGAACCCGACTCTCAAGGTCGGCGGACGTGACGACTTCGGTGTTGTAACGAGTGACAAGCCGATGAAGAATCCGAACCCGAAGGCTTTCGCAAAGTATGCCCAGAAGGACATGGACGGCAAGAAGACGGAAAAGCTCGTGGAACTCGGCAAGCCTGAATACAAGAAGGAACCGCCGAAGACCTCAAAGACCAACCTCGTCGGCTCAGTCCAGGTGAAGAAGTAAGATATGACGGAAAAGAAGCCTATACTAACTCCCCGAACTGTCAGGGAGTTGCATCGTAACCTTGTACGAAACCCGGTGCCCGTTCACCAGGGTTTTATCAGGTGTCGGATAGGCGACCTTCCCGTATCTTACGACCCAGACTATGACGGAAAACATCACGTAGATGATGTTACAAAGGCGCATACAGCGCCTCCGCCAGAGACTGTAAACGCAAACATCGACAATTTTACGGCTCCTGGCCTTTCTCTGAAATATGCCAAGGAAAACCATTACAAGTTCAGCGTTTACATTCCAACCACGGAAGACAACGAATACGACGAGTCGATTTCGATAAGTATGTATTGTGACGACTACTACGAGAACTACTGGGCACTTCACCGCTATATGGAAACAATCCAGAGCGGACAGACGGATGCGTTCCCTATACTAGACCACAATCACAGGGTCTACGGGTACGACCACAGGTACAGGAACAGGCTGATGTACATCCCGCACATCGATTTCCATTTCGGTGACGACAGGGCCCAACATCACATGATTGTCCGTTACTACCGCTGTTTCCCGACAAGCATCAGTGCGTTGCAAGTAACTCCGGGCAGCATAGCTGCTGTGAAGTTCTCAATGTCGTTCAATTACCAAATAAAGAGGATAATCCGCCTTCCAGACCCCAACTCGTTTATGTCTGCTATATGTGTAATTACTGGTGGAGAAACCAGTAACTCATACTAGGAGTACCTATGGCCAGCACACCGTCTACACCATACAATAGAATAACCGAAGTAATCCCCGTGATGCACGATACGGAGCGTCCATCGGACAGCTACCTTCAGAAGTATTTCAGTCATGCGGAAGGCTTTGTCCCGAACAAGTTTCATGTCGGGTTTAGTGGCGAGTATGTGGAAAAGGCTCTGACCATCATGCAGGTGAACTGTGCTGGGGACAAGTATACTCATTCGCCGAAGAGGTTCAATGGTTCGGCGTATATGCTCCAAAAGTTCAGCAACTTCATCGACGACCACTGGGATAACGAAAAGCGCATTCTCAATATGCTATGGAACTGCAAGTCGGTTACGTTGCCAAAACCTACGTTGAGCACAGAGGAAATCGACTCGCTGGATTCAATGAAGGCGCTTACTTTTCAGATGCCTAAGAAGGTTCAGCCGGGACGACTGAGCCTGACTGTTGTTGACAACCACTACCTGATGTGGTTCAATTTCTTCAATGCAATGTTCAACTCCCAGATTTCACCGCTTCTCCTTCGTCCAAAGTCTGGCTTCCACAAGATTGACATCTCGGTGGAACTTCTGAACGGAGCGACTGCCGATGACTGGGCCGCTGACAAAAACAAAGAGGCATTGAATATGGTAGCCCCGTGGTTGACATACGCCCCCGGCACGAGGACAAACCTGGATGTAATCCAGATGAGCGAGTACAACTCCGCCGTGTTGACCGCCGCCCCTACCATAGACCCGAATAACAGCAATATGGACTTCGCCACGTTCACAGTGGATTTCAATATTCCCAACCCACTCAACGGAACATTCAAGAAGAGCGAGCGTGGATTGCACGACAATACCACAGTGACTCAGGCGGTTGTCGGGTCAAGTGAAACTACACTGGACTACAACTTGAGGTTCTGGGAAAGGACTAAGAGCAACATGAACGGAACTCGTTACAGTTACGAGTCGCTCAATGCTAGGGACGAAAAGGAGTTCAACGAAAGGTTTGCAAAACGCAGAGGATTTGTCCCAGCTCCTTCGATGGAAAAGAAATAATTTACTTAATCAGGGTAGTTATCTTCTGCTGCAAATTCAATGTCTTAAAGTTTCCAAACAGAGGAAGAAGTTTAGAATACGCATCATACATGCGCAGGTTATTCTTTGTCATCGGAATATCGGAAGTAGGAACTTCCAAGATGGAATTCCACTTTTTTGAATAAAGTTTACGTACATCGTTTCCGTATTTGCATATACCCCAGTGAGCCATGGTCGGGGTACGGATAATACCCGTGTCGAAATCATTGTGGAATATCGACGGCAACTCGCATGGCACTGCGGACATAACACATCGGTCAAAGATACCGCTACGATAACCAAGATAATGGTCAACTCGGTTATCCATGAAAGTCACGTACTCGATAGAACGGTCGGTAAGGAACCGGGTACAATCTTCCTTTGTAGCAGTGTATACTGGAATCTTGTCCTTTTTCAGTATTCGCTTGCAAACCTCGTTGTAACTGATTCTCGGCTTGTACCACAACTGAATGCCATCTGACTCAATCTGATTCAGGTTGAACTCATAAAGGTAGCCGTTCAGGGTTATATTACTTGTCGGAATTCCGGCCCATCTAGTTGCACTGACATTACGGACAATACAGTCAACAAACCATTTAGGAAGATACTGCTTGAACATGGTTATGAGGCGGGTAGGAGAGTTGGACATATCCTTTAAGATTTCCTGCACATGTTCGTTAAAGTATCCGTCGCAGACAGCCTTCCATTCATCGTTATCGTCGAAACTGAGCTTGTTAAACGGAAGCGACATAAGGCCGTTACGGCTATTCTTGAACTTCAACTTTTCATACGGTATATAGAGGTAGTCGCATCCAGCGAACTCATCAAATTCAAGGTCGGGGAGAATCACGCTGAGGCGCTTGGCGTCGTCATACGAGATGAAATCATTGTACTTGTCGAGTGGTTCGCCCAGTACGCCAGTGCTATAAAACACGACACTGTTTTCTACGTTCTGTGCCTGGTTATGAGCCTCGATAACCGAGTCGAGAGTATAGCCGACCACTATCCTTTTTATGCTATGTTCGTTAATGTCCGTCATCATTGCTCCTTAATCGCCGAGAGTACCTTCTTCATGCCGATGTTCTTCTGTATGTACGGGTAGATATGCTTGTCCAGCCACTTGCTATCCGGCAGACCCGTGTATATGTCGAAGATGTTTCCGTTTGGTTCGCAGAATATGTGCATTGGTTTCAGGGTAAATCCCAAGTTGGTGTAAATCTTGCATTTTTCAGGTTCCGGCTCAACCACTATCTTGACCATGTAGTTGGAACTATCAAGCAAGCCTTTCTTGTAGAACCAGTCGTGAATTTCAGACAATGAAGACCTGCACTTTGGACAGTCGTTCGCCCCATCATAGAATATGAACATCCACATGAGCGTGGCATGGTCAACAAACTTGGCAAAACACTCGTTACCGAAGTCTACCAACTGCTGGGACAACGGCTTATAAAGGCCAACATTGAATTTTCCATCACAACAGAGCTTACCCATAGGTACATACAGCTACTTTACAATGGTTAAAATACATTTTTACATTTTCTTAGCTGCATCATTGTATTCAGGGAACTTTATTTTCGCCATTTCAGCAGAGACTTCATCTGGATGTCCATAAAGAAGATTCGGGGAGCCCAGCGTAACAACGCTGTATATCCTATCTTCCGAACTCGTTGGACCCTTGCCCGAGCCGTCATTTTTAATTATCTGTTTGGAAAGGACGACGTACTCATCACAATATATCGGGTCAGGAGCAAAGAAGTCATCCCTGAGTTCCTTAGACTTAGCAAACACATATACCGATGAACCGACATCCGGGCCCATGACGTTGGTAAGCGTAATGTTCATCTTCTTGCCAAGACTTGCCATGTAGCGGCGACGGATGAATGGAGAGACCTGATACATGTTGTGGGTATTCACAGAACAGTCCCTAATAATGTGCGGCTTTCCGAAAGTATAACCCGCAGGGCCGAATGACTTGTCTATTTCATCCTGGTTACTATACCCGGCTCCCTTCAAGAGTTTGGAAAAACATTGGTTATCACATAGGCCAACATCGGGCTTATTATCAGTAAGGGTCATATAGGTGATATGCGGAAACAGCTCATGCTTGTTCTTGCCAGCATCACTCCACCTGTTGTCAGTGGTGTAAAACCATGTGACATATCCCGAGTCGGAATCCTTGTACATCGAAGCGTTTCCTCCTCGCTTAGCGTTCACATGGAAAGCGAAGAGTTGATGTTGGTAGTATTTCTTTGAACGCTCTATGCTTGATACAATGTAGTTGCACTTCTCTGTCGAGAATGCGTAGTAGACATAGTCTCCTTCCAAGAAGGAATGCTCCACAATATCATTCAGCGTATGTTCCATGTCCGACTTGACAACTATCCAGTTCATCATGTCTCCCGTAGTCTTCGGAGGAATGACGATAATAGGTTCGTCAATCTGACGGTGTTTAAACACGGATTGCATCGTTTCGGTAGATGTCCCGTATTTCTGGAAGGTCCTGACATCCATAGTATCGAACGCACCCAGTCTGAAAGAAACAGTTTGAAAACTGTTATTTGTACCTGGGACTACCTCAATAGGAGCTGAATCGACAACAACGAAGGTCAACGCAGTGCCGTCCATCGTCGGATTCCCGGTGTTACTGAATTTCATAACGCCGTATTCACCCGTATGAATGATTACGTTGGCATCATCTACGTTCTGTATTGTAGCAAATCCGTACGGTACGCCGTTGATTGGTATGTTAAGCAGAAATTTTGTAACGAGTGCGTTTGGATACACCCTACCCATGAGGTAAATTTCAATCGATGCGTTGTCTATGTTTTCAATACCAAGCATAACGGTTTACCTTATCGAATGTTTGAATCATATTTTGTCAGCCATGTCAAGGAGTCATTGAGCTGAGGAATAATAAGCGTACCCCCAACAGTAACTTCGCTGACAACTCCGTTGAACAGGTTGTTGTAATGTAGCCAATACTCCGGCGTTACTTCGAGTTCGTCAAGCATCTTCTTATATTCCGTCTGCAACTGCTCACCACGATATCCCTTCATGTAAAGCTCGTTGTACACGCTTTCCTCAAAAATACGAACCGAATCACGACACGGCAAGGGGTTGCGTATATGGTTTGCTGCACACAGCACCTTACACATACGGCTGCTTCCCATAGTGCGACGAGCGATTACGTCCGGGCGACCCTGCTCGTAGCCCTGAACTGTGTCCAAGGTCAACATGGACAGATTGTCATTTCTGAATCTAGGGTAATTTACTTCGTCAGCCATATTCACCTCCATTAGCTCTTCTTCTCAGAATTCTTCATAGGAATAGGGTAGAACAATTTGTCTCCAATCAAGCGTATAAAGTCATGGTCCGGGCCCGGTGTCATCCATTGTGACAATGTAACGGTTACTTTCATCGTAACGGGAATGCTTGCACCTATGCTATTGATAAATAGTTCCTCTGAAGGAGTGATAACAACATTCGTTATGACCATTGGTTCAACATCAAGGATATTGCCTATTGTAAGACGGACCGGGTTAGGGACAAGTACGAAGTTAGCACCCATGAACGTGCTTCCCTCGATATACGCTTTGAGTACACTATCAACAATGTCATTCATTCCATTGACGATATTCTGCTTGCCTGTATCGGCAAACTGACCGTCATCGCTTATATCCTGGGCATTCGCATCAATTTTATCGCCCCATCCCTCGGTGAAGTTCGTGATGCCGTTAGCTATTGCATTTCCAACGGAAACCCCAGTTCCAGCGGCATCGACAACAGCATCACCAAGCTGTGCGTTCCTGGACTCAGCAAACTGCTTCATTGCAGGACTTTGACCCACCAGAGCCTCGCCTGATTCAACAATGGTATTGCCCGCATTTATCCATGCCTTAGCGACACCGCCTAGCGAATCTTTCAGGTTCTTTGCATTCACAAACGATTGCTGCATGCCTGAATTTGTTGCGGCACTCAGGTTTTCGAAAAATTCTTTTCTGTCCGTATAGGCTTTTCTTACATAAGCAAGCTGTAGTAGCCTGTGAATAGAAAGACGGAACAAGTCCTCCTGTTCCGGCATGTACCAAGTGAAATTCAACGTAGTCGGTATTTCCATGGAAGACTTCGAAAAAGTCTTCAAGGTAGCTGCACCAGTAGAGGAAGAGTCCATTCCATACAGTTCCATTGACGAGCCTAGTCTCGTGCCAACGTCACCAATGAACGATGCTAGCTTATGCGTAAGAGAGTTGCCCTTATCCTTATTATCAGAGCTTCCGCTCATAATGAAAGAGGTGATTGCTCCGGCAGCAGCACCCAAACCAAAACCAGATGCATCATATCCACCAAAAGAGTTTCCCATAGCTTCGCCAGCAGATGCCCCCAACGGCATTGCAACCGCAGGAGATTTCAATATTTCTGTCGCACGCTCGAATGAGCTTTTTCCATTTTCCTGCAACCAAGAACTCTGGAAAGATAGGCGCAATCCCCTCAGGTCACCCGGAGTCAATATTCCATAGAACGGTTTGAACGCCTCCGGGTTCATCGCATATGCCATGCGTAGTTTCAACGCATCGGCTGCGGCATGGACAGGACCAAGGAATGCCTGACGTGCGGCAGGGCCGAGAGGTTCTATCCTAACTACATTCGGGTTCAACTCGTTGATGGAATTGTGGATAATCCCCTTCGCATCCTGTGCGTAGGATTCCTTCACACTGTAACGGGTTCTCTTACCGAATCTTCCATTTTCTTCTGCCATACATTAACCCCTCAATATTCTTTCGACTTCATCCAGGCGAGCCGCTTCTCGTTTCTTTTCGGCATCCCTGTCAACAAGGTTTTCTCTGACTGCCTTTCCTATTTCCGATGCGAGCACCAGAATTTCTTCCTTTGTCAATGACATCCTGTTGAACAGCTGTACTTCGTTCAATGCAGGAGTGATATCACGTTCCGCCCGTTCAGCAATGTCCATCCGACGGTCCAAGACCATGGGTTGTTCATCATTTTCAGCAGCCTGTTTGGTATCTTCGTCAAACCGATTATCCTGCTTAGTTTCAGCCTGCTCTATCCGTTTGTCGTCGTCAGGAGTAGACGGTTCATCCTCGTGCCTATCCAACTTGGTTTCATGCTGGGTATTCATGGCATCGGTTGCACCCGATATGTCGTTTGCAAGCTCCGTCATGGAATCCTGCTTGAACTGCTCGACGTTATCCTTCGATTCATCATTTCGCTTGTTCATCGTTTCAAGCAGCTTTTCTTCATTCTGTTTAGACGTATCGACAAGTTCACGAATGCTATTCAGGCTATCCTCGGCAAGTTCAACCGACTGGGTTTTAGGAGTAGTCTCCTCCTGTTCCTTTTCAGTATCTTTCTCTGGTTGTTCAACATCGACATTGACTGTGATTGGCTGAGGCTCATTGACATCAGTATTCGCTACGGAGTCGCCAAGCTCTTCCAGCATATCGTCGATGCTCGTGTTGATTTTACCGAGGTTCTCGTTCACTTCGGCAAAAGCCGTTTCAGCCAAAGGAGGAACATCGTTTGCGACAGCTTCCTGTTGAGGGACATCAGCATTATCAACATCGCTCAATTTCTGGCCAATGTCGTTCAGCAACGCATTCTGTTCAGTCTGGGCCGATGCAATGTCCCCAAGCAAACCTTCTTCCTTACTCGGTTCCTTCGGAGTGTTATCGTCGGTAGCCTCATCCTTGATATCGGGCAACTTTTTGCCGATATCGTTCAACAAGGAGTTCTGCTCAGCCTGGGCAGAAACCAGGTCATTAAGCAAGTTCTCCTCCTTGCTGGATTCCTTCTGAGATGTTTCATCAACTTTATCTTCGGGATTTACATCGGACAGTTTCTGACCAATATCGTTAAGCAAGGTGTTCTGTTCAGTCTGGCCAGAAACGATGTCTTTAAGCAAGTTCTCTTCATTGCTCGGAACATTTGATGCAACGTCTTCCTTCTCGGGTTCCTTCTCCGCTTCGGGCAGTTGTACATCAACTTTAACTTCGACAGGTTTTACATCTTCCTTTACAACGTCGGTTTCATCGTCCACCTTTTCGTCAGATTTTTCCTCAACCTCGTTTACAGCCCTATCGTTGTATATGGTTTCATCACGCTTCACATCAGCACGGAGAGCTTCTCCCTGAATCTCAAGGATACGGTCAAGGTCGTTCTGAATTTTGGTGAAGGTTTCCTGCTGTTTCTCGTTTTCGGCATTGTTCTTATCATCTTCTGCTTTTTTTCTAAATACTTCCTTGACCTCGTTCATCGAGGCGGCAACATCACTATTGTCGATAGCGCTGCCGAACTGTTCTACCAGCTCGTCGTTCATATTCTTGGCGTTGGCCATCTGCTGGTCGAGAAATTCCTTCATCGTCTGCTCAGTCTCTTTCGGCAATGCGGCGAGTGCGTCAGCAATCGACTTAACGCTGTCGTTAGCCGAAGCCGCCTTGGACGTTTTGGTAGACGCTGGGGTAGTTGTATTTTGTGTTGTAGATGCCATGATGTACCTGTCGATTCAATGATAGTTTATAATGGCACCGCTATTTTTGACCGGGTATAAACTATTAACGAAACAAGCGGCATATAAAATGGCAAAGTGCATCACAGACGTAATTTCTCCCAGGCAGGACACTCCGGCGACAGAATCGGATTCAAGCATTCTTAGTAGCTTCACGGAAGCTGTCGAGAAGACTGCAAATTCGATTAACAATGTCACGAACAAGCTGGAAGCCACCAACTGTACAAAGGTGGTGTTTGACTGGTGTAGGGATACGATGGGCATAAACGCCTATGCCGCTGTTGGAATGATGTCCAACCTAAATTTCGGCTTTCACCAATACAACAATTTCAACTTCCCGGTCAGCCTAAACGGAGCCCTTACATTGAGCAAGAGCATCTGCCAGACGATAGGAACATGGATTGCATGGATTCAGGGAACCATCGACATTGCTACAAAAGCCGCATTCGTCCTGTTTGCAAAGATTGATGCCGCCCGCCTACGCCTCGAAGAAGCTATATTGAACTTCAACGATGCCGTTTTCAAATGCATAACAGACCTGCTTTCGGATATCAAGATGTCCGCATCTCTGGATGTTGGCGTAGGAGCAAGTGTAAGCCTAGACTTCGACTGGAACGAACTGTATGAAATCATAGTTGACTGTCCGTGTTTCTGCAGGGCAATCGCATGCGTGACAGGATGTAACAGGGACAGCGATGGAAACGACATGTCACGAGACCCGGACGCAGTGATAGAATGCCTTAAAAACAAGTTTCCTCTGTCACTTGGAATAGGTATCGGCATCGGTGGCGGTATATCCGGCTCCCTCAATGACCTTCTCTATGATTTCCTCTTGAAGCTATACAACAGCATCAAGGCAGCAATCGAGATGACATTCGATATGCTCATGAAGCCTCTCAGGGCCCTAATCAAAGCTTATGCCGACCTGCTTACACAAAAGTTCGATGTCAGTGGTTTCATCAAGACGGTCGGCAACTTCGAGTGTTTCTTCATATACAGCTTGGAATATAAGAACAACAAGGAATTTTACGGCATGTCGATTATCGACATGATTAACACGTTCAAAAGTTGGACAGTCTGTTTCAGCCACCTGTGCCCAGGCCTCATGAAGGATATAGAGGGGAAGATTAAGGATATTAACGAGAATCTCCGGCTAAACGACGTGTTCTGGCAGGGTGCATTCGAAGCCGACCTGTACGACATGTGCATTGCGGCAAAACTCGGCTATGAGTCTTTTTCTGACGAGGAGTTCCGTGCAATTTACCGGGACAACCCGAAGACTCAGTTCGACTCTTTGCTATCGCAGCTTGAAGCATCCGGCATCAAGGAAGTATGCGAAAACCACAGGAAAACGAGTGCGGCAAATACACCGACAACGGCAGTCGAGGAAGCCATACAGTTTAGGACAGCCCCTGACCGGGAGAATGAAGTAAACGTAGGCGATAAGCCTATCACGAAATCAGAGCAGAAAAAGTGCATATCCATTTCGCACAATCTTGTTGACAAGACGGTAAGCCCGTATTTCACCGAAAAATACTATCAGCTTCTCAGGATGCTCGCCGATTACAAAATGGACTCGGACACTGTCGATGAACTTACAGAAATATTAGATAATTGTAGCAAGAAGGCATACCCTGTAAACATGAACCAGCCATTTACTCCGTTCCCGTCGAACCAATCGGGGCGAGCTGAAATCGACGTATATCCGGCAGAAGTCGAGGTTACTTACGAACTTGTTGACGACTATAACGAAGATGAAATAAAATCAATTCTAGGCAAGTATGCCGAATAGGGGGAGAAATGATTTACGGTGTAAAAACAAAGCACGCTAGGTACAAATTGATACATCCAGAGAAGTACATGGAAAATCTGGCGGCACCAATTTGCAAGTCGTCATGGGAAGAAAGGATTTTTCAGGCAATGGACCAGAACAACTATGTTCTAAAATGGGGGTATGAACCCGATTTCCAAATCTATTATATGTCGCCGAAGCTTCATAAAATGAGCAAGTATTTCCCTGACATCTACTGCGAATGCAAGTCCGGCACGGACACCAAGATAAACAAGTTCCTAATCGAAATCAAGCCGGAGAAATTTTCCGTAATGCCAAAGCCGCCAAAGGCATTGGCCGAAAGTGCAAACCCGAAAAAAGTACGAGCATACCAAAAGAAGATGGCCCGTTACTATATGCAGTGCGAAGAAGTGATGGTAAACCAGGCGAAATGGGCAGCCGCAAGAAACTGGTGTGCCAACAGAGGTGTAAACTGGATTGTATTGACCGAAGAAAACGTATGTGGCCTGTTTGACAAAGGAGCACATACATAAAAGAAAGGCTGCCCATCAGGACAGCCTTCTTTCTACCCACGATATCAAAACCATCAGAAGAGATATACCAGAAGTCCAGCAAGAATAACCAGGATTATAACCCAAGCTAGAATCTTATCTGTTTCTGGTGTATACTTCATCATTATTCTTCCTCAGAAGATACTTCGTCAGATGAATCGGCTTCGGACACAGTTTCAAAAGAAACTGCATACAGGATAAATCCTGCCTTATGTTTCTTTTTCTTCTTAGGACCATCTTCGCCAAGCAAACTATCCGTCTGTTTCATGATTTCTTCATCAACAGGGGATACTTCATCTTCACCATCGTCCTGGTCATCCTTATCGTCATCGTCCTTGACTTTGAGATGAGATGCCCAAAACTTAGTGTCGGCGTCGTTCGGGTCCTTTTCGAAGTTGAACGTGTACTCAGCCATATCACCGACTTCCTTGTCCACTTTCTTCTTTACAGCGATAGAGACAAGGTATGCATCGAACGTAAACGACGCAAACGTCAGCTTCACACGAAGAGGGTCATCAAGGTCGCACTTAGTGTTTCCATAGCCCTTATTCGCAACGAAGTTTTTCAGACTAGCAAACGCATCATCAATGTCTTCCGTACCGTACAGGAGGTGCTTATCAGCACCAGTTTCCGTAGTCTTGATAGAAACCTTGACATACGGAACATTATCCTTTACAGCAGGACTAAATGCACTGAGGCATCCACTGAATTCCTTCTTCATGTCGCATTCTCCTTAAACAGGCTGCTTGCGGGGACGACCACGTTTACGTGCCGGGGAAGCAACAGTCTTGGTTTCAGTCTTTTCGACCTTTTCAGTCTTTTCGGTCTTGGCCTTACGACCACGCTTCTTGGCGGCGACAGCCTTGGCCGGAGCCTTTGCAGGTTCAGTACCAAAAGTCACATAGTCCTTATCCTTGTTGGCGACAACGGCGTCCATAACCTGTTCAGCCAACTTAGTAGCTTCGATTTCGCTCTTGCCGTTTACAGCGAAGAACTTAGCGAATGCACGGACACCAGCCAGACGGAAGCCAACACCAGCGTCGAACTTGTCCATGTACTGCTGGAAGGAACGACCGATGTAAATCAAGCCATTGACATCCTTGCTGTTCTTGTTGGAATGGTTGCGTTCGAGTTTCACAGTTGTAGTACCCGTAATCCAGGAAGTGGTGACACGACGGTCATACTTATCCTTCTTTCGGGAAACGTGGAGTTGCTGTGTAAGTTCGCTGGTGAGAGCCAGACGAATCGGCGTAGTGCCTGCAATGTTGAGTTTGATAATCATATTTTACCTTTTGTGTTGAGTGAATTTTCTAGTCCACTGAAAAGGAATATAGTATATTAAAACCCCTCTGGCAAGGGGTTTCAATAAAAAAGTTATTTTTTCTTTGATTGTTTAGAATTTTTTACACCAACAGCAGGTTTTCCCTTGCCTTGTATAATGGTTTTTATCTTACTCCAAGTTTCCTCGTTGGTATGAGCCAACTTAGTGAACCAGTCCGGCTTGTCGTTCTGAAGAGCAGCCTCCCTGATGTAAGTCTCGTATGCGTCAGCAACATGCTCGACCGACAAGCGGTCATACAAGTAATACAAGTTAGTAATAATTGTACTCTTGTACGCTTCCATCGAAGGATTGGACAGAAGTGATATCATCGTCTTGGTAACATTCCGGCACAGCTCAGTCTGGTAGACATCGAGCATTTTAGAAACACGAGTGGCTGCCGTGATAGCTTTTGTCGGGTTAGTTTCCAAGAGGAAATTCTGCGGGTTGAACATCCGCTTCGTACAGAGCCAAGAGAAGAATGACAACGCTTCGACGGGGCCGAGATGGCTAGCAGCATCCTGCTGTATCAGGCTCGGATTCTGCTTGTAGTCACACAACTTAATTCCGTTAGCGTACATCTTCGAGAAGTTTTCCCACGCTCTCGGGTTTACGGTGTTTTCATCCTCGAAATTATCCACATCATCCATCTTGAACAAATGCTCGTCAGTAGCTTGGTCGATGTAGCTGATTATATCAGGGTGGATGTCGTGCGTTGTAGCCCATGCAAGCCAGTCACTCTTGCTAACGTCGATGTGAATTCTGGACATACGGGAATACAAGGCACGGTTCAGCTCGTCAACATCGTTACTGGCGATATCGGACGGGTTCATCGCACATATAACCCTTGACCCAGGTGCGAGCCTGTGACCAAGGAATTCCTGTTCCTTCGTACAAAGCTGCATGATAGCGTTGATGGTGTCCTTCTTGGCACGGTTGATTTCGTCAAGAAACAGCAACACGGGCTTGTTGTGGGAAAGCCAGTCGGGAATCGTATGGGAATGAACTCCATTGACTTCTCTCAGAAGGCCAGTAAGGTCTCCCGTTTCACCAGCTTCGGCACAACGGAGCTTGACAAGTTCAAGACCAAGCGTTTGAGCAAGGTCGAAAACGAAATCAGTTTTACCAATACCTGGCTGACCGATAAGGAGGCACGCCGTTTCAGGAGCGAGCCTCAATATGTGAGCCTTTGCCATTGAAAATGTAGCCATAATCTATTGCAACATATAGAGGGTTTGAGACGTGATTTCCTTACCGTTGGTCACGAAGATGTAACTGGAAGCAGGGAAAGTCTCGTGCAGTTTTTCAATACTGTATTCGTTAGGACCGACGATTGACGGGTTGAGGAACACAGGGATGCACTTTCCGCTGAGGAACCACTCACCACCACGATGCCAGTGACCCATGATGGCGACATCGAAATCAATACCCATCTTCATGAACATTCCGTAGTCCTTGAAGTTGTCTCTAGTAACCGTGCTAATCGGGGAGCAGAATGCACCGCCGCCACGATATGCGTCACCATGTTCAATCTTCCACTTCTGTTCACCGATTACGGCAATGTCAGACGGGGCTTCGGAAACATGGATGGAAACGGTCTTGTCTTCGGCAAATGCTTCCTCGATGAACTTGTACAGGATATACTCGTAGTTATCGTACGCCTTATTCTTTGCCTGCCATTTCTGATTTGTACGGGAATGGTTACCAACTACGCAGTAAACATTCATCTTCTTGAACTGGTTCTTTAGGCTCTTGAAAGCACCTACAATGAATTTGAAGTAGTCAATAAGGAGCTTAGTGAGCGGACCAGCGTTAGTCTCTTTAAGTTCGTCATGGATGTTGCCAGAGAAAAGGTCACCAAGCATGAGAATATCAAGGGTTCCGCACTTGTTGTCACGAGCCATTTCAAGAGCCTTTTCAAAGAGTTTGATATGGCGTGCCTTGGAAATGTCTGGATTGTACTCGTTAATTCCGTGGGTGCTAGCACTTGGAACAACTTCTCCATAGTGGGCATCCGAAATTGGAAGAACAAGGTGGTTTTCACCGTCGTTAGCCTTCTTGACATTGATGTAGAACTTGTCGTATTCAACTTCGGCAATTTCTGTCTTCAATGCATCAGCCAGCTCAGTTGCAACATATGAACGAACCCTGAGCTTATTGTTTTCGGCACGGAGGCTGTTCAGCTGCTTCTTTAAGTAGGTATTTTCGCTTTCCCTACGGTCTTCGACCGGGTCTTCCTTATCCTGCGGATATTGGGGGACTTCCTCATCCTTGTTCAGAGCAGCGTTGTAGGTGTTGAATCTTTCGGAAAGTCTGTCAAAGCGCTTGCGCAACGTATCCTTGGAGATGCCGAGGCCAGCCTTGTCGATTTCTTTCTGTGCATTATCAAGTAGTTTCTGACGGTTCCAGCCATACCTCTGTGCTATCTTGAAGAGTTCCTTCTGTTCAGCATTGAGCGTGACAATGAAACCGCTTTCGGGGGTACTTGTCTTCATATTTAAAATCCCAACCTAGAGGGTTTAACTTCTAAGTTGAAATATATGTTTTTTACAAGCTATTCTAGTAAAAAATTTTTAATCTGTGTATTTTGGACTTAACGGATTGTCTGTCGCTATCGCCACATACTTAGTAGAGCATCCTTCTGGGTCAGGCTCATCGTATACCAGCGAACCGTATTCATCGGAATCGGTCAATATGACATACGGAACACGCTCGTCACCCGGTTCTACCTCAATATCAGGGCCAATATGAGTAAGGTCGTCAATCAGGTATTCAGTCTGGTTCGTTTCATCGTCAGTAATGATGAATTCGCCTTCGATACCTTCATCAAGGTCGTGGAACATACCGAGTGTAGGTTCAGCTATGGTTCCGCCAGTTCTTGCCGTATTGCTAGGAACGTCGGCACCTGGGTATGCACTGCGGGCTGGCCTTACATGCAGTTTGATGTTCCAGAAGTTGACCTCCGGGACCGTCCCTTCCTTTGATTCCCCGTTGGCATCCATTGGAGTAGATATGCTTTCGTACAGGTTTCTGAACTTGAATGTATTGTTCAGAGTTCCGTCAGATTCATACGGGAAGCGTTCCATCAGGAACGGGATACAGCCGGGATTCATTTCAAGCGGAGCTTGCTCGAAGTAACGGGTGTACATACCATCTCTGTAATCATTTCCGACACCGCATGGGAGTTGCCATAGAGGTTGTTCCTCGCACGCACCTATGTATTTAAGGATGTTGAACTCCTCGCCAACCATACCCTCGTTCTTCGATACCCTATTCGCATACCTCGACGGGTTTCCGTAGGCGTATGACTTTTCCGTGTAGTCTATGGTCTTCGCACCATATAGCGGAGTCAAATAACAGGTAGGATACTGTCTGTAATCCTTCACTATCCATCTGCCGAGACTAGACGAGAATACTGCCGAAATGTGAATTCTAGTATACATTCCGTTATGCGTGGTCTCGTCCTCATCCGTTTTGGCTCCAAACACATTTTCAATAAACGAAGCCGAAACACTTTCCAATGCCGATGTAAGAGATACCGCACTAGATGTTTCAAGAGCATTTTCTGTAATGAAGTTGTAAGTCATGTTGACATCTTCACTGCCTTGTCCATCTGTGGTATTAGTCGCAAGGTCACAGTACCTATGCTGCTTTTGCATATCGGAATTTGCATTTCTGTTATATAGTGTAACTTCGTGCGTATGAAGCAACTGTTCATAATCATCACTAGACGACTCCACATTGATGGCACGATGTGCGTCATACATATGCAACGGCATTCCGTTGGAATACATTGTAAGCAAAGACTTCATGTAGTCAACTGCCGGGTTCTCGTCATCGTTCGGAATATTGGCCGAAATCAATTCAGCTGACAAATCAGATGTACTCTCGTCCTTAAACGTAACCACCTTATCCGGGAAAGCGAGAAGAGCTCGTTTTACATCCTGGTCTTCAACATCAGCGTGCTGTATAAAGTCACGCAGTAGATTCCTGCTAACATCAGGAAACGCAACTCCGTCCGTAGATATAACATGTGAACTCGGATAGAACGGCTCCATTTCACGATTCAGAAATTCGCTTTCTTGTCCAGGATGACTCTCATCAACGAAAAGCCACGATATCTCTCTAAGACCCCTCTTGATTATCGGAAGGTCAAGGAATCCATGAACGTATGCTCCATACTGATTAACAGTCTGCTTATTCTTACTCACAACAAAGAGCTTGAATACACTGTTTTCTGCAGTATAGTTAAACGGGATGTCACCTTCCGCATCATCTGTGTAATTATCAACAGTCCTCTGCGTCGTTCCAGAATCGTCTTTAAATTCTTTGTAATGCGTATTACCTACGCCTTCATATCCGTCCCAGTCGACAAACTTATCTACCTCATCGGCATAGAAAATTTTAAAATTATCTGTGCGGGTGGACTCGTTCCAACCCGCATAGGCTAGATTCCTTTTCAGTTTTTCATCAACGCCGAGACAGTAGTTCGGAAGATGGATAATCTTAGTTTCCCAATCGTTTAGTCGTTGCTCGGTTCCATCTTCAAGCGGCTCACTGACATCAGGCAGCGGGCATACATCTCCCTGTCTATCCTCTGTATATCCCCAGCTAGTTTCTTGCTTATTGCTCCATCCACGAGATGATTCATACCCGACTCTGGCTACCTTAAAATCGCCAATAAGTTCCCGGAATGCCTTTGTGGCATTAGCTACCACATACATATCATCCTTATTCGTCTCGTCAATGTCAGCATCAAGGCTTGTCGGCAACGCTACCCTAAGGAGCGATGCTAGAATAGAGTGTCCAACGGTTTCGTCAGTGTTTTCCTCATCATAACGAAGATACGACATTGGTTTGTAACCATGGAACATGTCGCTGAGTTGACCATATATTTTTTTGTTCATCTCGAACACGAACCTAGTCAACGGTTTAGTATTCTCGTTATAATCTACACTTGAACTAGCGGTCAGCCCTAGATGGCGGACACGGTTTCTTCCGTTAAGTCTCCACGGGAAAGTATTCGTCGATGTCGGATACACCGTGGCAATGATAGAATCTTCATCAATCAGTTTGGGGTCATTCGGGAATTTCGGTTTAAGCGTCTCGTCTTTATTGAACGCTCCGCTATCAGTCGTATATTCCGTCAAACCACCATCGTCATCGACAGTCCTTACGTCAACAATGCAGGTAGCATCCTTGGAATACATTTTCCATCTTCTGCTTGAACGGTTGTATGGGAACTGGCTGTTCACCTCTATGGTAGTTGTATTACCATTCTTACGGACAACACCAACGAAGTGGAAAGTCTTTGAGCATTCATATCTATTAAGCAACCCGAATGCAATATGGGCCCCATTCTCAACGTCGATTGAATTCTTCGGCCTGAGCGTGAAAGAACTCGATGTCGTAGATATACCTGAATCCTGAACGGAGTTATTCGGAAGCGGAACCTGCTTACCTGACACAATGTAAACACGAGGCTGGGACACATAGTCCGTATAGCTCTTAATGGCCGCTTCTAGTTGTTCCTCTGTCGAGTCAACTTTGTCTGGCTGGCTAACAACAGGCAGAGCGATATTCATTTCGACTTCTGTTCCGTCAGCCAAGTCCAAGCCTGCGGGAAGATGTATAAACGTCTTTCTCGGAGGAGCATCCACCATATCACTCAGGTCTTGGTTGATGATAAACGTGTGCCGTTCACCAGACTTCTCGACTTCAAGCGATATGTTGTTATAATCTGAGTCCAACTCATATGATGGGTAATAGCCTCCAGCAGTTGACATTCGCCACTCGTGCATAATCCCTATGCCGTATGGGCCCCTATTACTGTCGTCTGGTGTACCCGAACAATCGCTCAAATCACTCTTGGCCAAGACATGGCCGAACCCGTCAAGGACAACAGTCTTTCCTGCGACCGAGTGAACGATTGCTCCACGGCTAAGGAACCATTTCACTAGAAGACCATGTGAATCTACTGGATATTCCGCCCCGTGGAACTTTCCACATTCGATTGCGACACCGAGCATATGGTTAAGGTAATCAGCAACTTCCTGGTCACTTACCCTATTTCGATAATGGTCATGGACGTTATCATTCTCGCTTCCGTCGAACGTGACATTATCTTCGCCACCGCATGCAATTTCTTCATTGGAAGTCTTGTACATCCATGTGTAACGAGTAATGTCGCTGCCCGGTTTCTCCTGAACGACCAGCTTGTAAACACCGTTGTTGTCGCCGCTACCCGTAAACTGTATGAACATCGGGCTGACAATATCCTTTGTCTCCTCAGGGCTGAACGTCACCTTACAAGAGATACCGTCTTCGGGGAAATCATCTGGAATATCAACCGATTGCGCTACGGGTATATGGTTAGTCGCATCAACGTGATAAATACCATTTACCTGTTCGTAAGTGGCATCATCTACCTTGACTGACACCACTGCCTGCTGATAGAAATTCGCTGAGTCACTGGATATAGAATATCCAAGGTCACTGACTTTCAAGATAGCATTAACTTGGAATGTATCATGGTCGCTGTCAGTACGGGGAAACTTGAACTCATCCTTGTATTCGAGAATAGGGGTAATCGTAGTTTCAAACGATTCCGGCTTATACACCATGGACGCACTGAACGTCGTTGGCGGCCTTGTACCACGCTGGTATCCACTTCGGTTCACGAACGGAAAGCCTAAAGGACTCAGCGTGAAATTTCCATGAGAATCACCCCTCACAGGAACACGTTCATGAGTTACATAATCCTTTATTTTTAAATTTCTGCTTTCCATCTGGTCTCCAATTTTTCAATTATAGTTTATAATCTGGTACACAATCAGTATCAAGGGTATAAACTATACACAGAGGCAATTACATGAGGAAAGTACAATGACATTCATCAAGTTCATCAACGAATACGTCGACGACGAAAAGTTCAAGACTGCAATAAACGCCCTGCACGACGTATGGCTAAGGAACGAAGGCAAATCCCAGTTCGAATCTGCCGTTACCATCCAGCAGCCGCAGACTATTTCGACGGCTAATACACAACAGCAGAATCAGGTAATTGCAAATGCTAACCAGCAACAGCAACAGCCGCAACAGCAGCAGAATAAAGTCGAGCCAAGGACTGTTCAGGGTGACCTGAATAACCTTGACTCACAGAAAATGATGTCTCTCGCCGCACGTTTCCAAGAAATTGAAAAACAGAAGGAAGCAAACCAGAAGGCCGCTGCCGATGCTCAGAAAAAGCTGGACAGCGAACTGGACGAAGTTCAGAATACCGTCAATGCCGCACTTAACGGCAAGATGGACAACATCGTAGGATAATATCATGCCAGCAACATTCAGTCAACAACTTCGATATCTAAGAACCCATGAACCCGCATTGTACGAGTCCGTATCAAAGATATACCGCAAATGTCTAATGGAATCAAACTTGGCTCCGCAAATGGACCAGACGGACAACGAAGCCGCTGAAACCCCGGTCGAAAAGACTGAAATCACGCAGACCAACACAAAGGGTGTGAACGACCTCATGGACAAGGTACATTCCATGGTTGGTGTAAACAACAACAAGAAGGAAGGCGACGAGATATTCGACCATAAGGACGACAATGTCGAAACCGTCGAACCAGACCCTGCTCAACAAGCCGACCTGTTCGGTCAGGTCCCTCCTCCGGCAGACAATTCAGTGCCGCCACAACCAACCGAAGAAACTCCTGCTGAACCTATGGTGGAAGAGCAAGAAGACTTTAACCTGGATAACCTGTTTGCTGATGAACCTCAAACGGACACACCGCCTGACCAAACTACTGACCAGCAGACAGAACAGCCTGCGGAAAACCCTACTCCACCGACCGAAGAACCTCCTGCAGAGGAACCCGTGCCAGAAGGTGAAGAGGATTTTGACCTAGACCATATGTTTTAAAATTAGGGCGTTCTACTATTCCGCCTGCTCGGGCTCGTCACCAAACTCGTGAAGCTTGTCGGTAAGACGCTCAATCTCACGATTGTATTTGCAAGTCTTCCAGTATTCACGGTCTGTCGGGTATTCCTTCTTGGTGATAACCATGTTGTCAGTCAAGTCGCCAATCTTAACGATTGTGGCAATCTTGTTTTCCATGATTTTGGTAAGATACTCCTCACGGCAAGATGTCTTGTTGTGCGAAAGATGGGATACAGCTTCGCATACCTCTTCCGGGAAGAACATGCTTAGGTCACTCTGGCAAAAGCCACCGTTATCCAAGATGTCGTGTAGATAGCCTACGATAACGACATTCTCACCATAACCGTTCTTTTCAAGGTACTCAACGACTCTTTCCGCATGAGACATCAACGTTCCGCCAGCCTTGTCCTTCTGTCCAACATAGGCAAAGTCGGCAAAATCCTGTGCAGTCTTCTTCTGGCTGCCCGTGCATTTATAGCATCGTAAAAACTTATTTATTTCTGAACGTGTATACATCTTTCTCCATCTGCCTCAAAAGGCAAAAAATAATGTAACATGAAGCAGTCAGCGCTTCTACCACTAAATTATATTTTTCAAACGCTATTCTTGCACAGGTTCTAACGAAGTTTTTTCAAACGGGTCAGCAAACATCGGGAATCCTGCTGTTTCATAGCCCTGGTAGTCATTTCCGGGTCTGGAATCGTCCGTAATGCCCTTATTTGTAGGGTCAACGAAGCCGACAGGACCGATAAACACATGGTCCGGCAACTGGTAATAGTCCGCCACCTTCCACTTTTTATCTTCGGCGGAATAGACGAACGATGCACGGTACATCACGGGACGGTTAGGCACGCCGATATTCTCGTCATAGACATAGAAGTTCGTGAGACGGGCCATGCTGAACTTTGCAAGAGGGTTGAGCGTACATGAACCACTCTTAGCCTCGTCAGCATCGTCAACGGAGTAAACGTATATCTGAGCCTTGTTTATGATAAGGTCGTTTGTCGAATGACCATTGTATGAAGGAGTCGGCCATATCCTAAAGAAGAAGTCAAATGTGTATCCATCTTCCGGCGTGTTCTCCGCATTACTATCATCGGACTGGCCATGAACAGGAAGATAGATGCACAGTCCTTGGTCAAGGTCCGGGCCATCGTAATTGATGTAGTTTAGAGTAGTTACATCATCCCTGGAATGGTCAAAAATCATGCTTGCACTGTATCCTTGACGCTGTGTGATAGGAATATTAGGGTCGTAGACACAATCCCTTCCTTCAACCCACACATCGTTGTTCGTGTATGGGAACATGGTGTAGTTAGCCGTATTGTACACGCCTACACGACGGGCATAGGTACTATCCTTCGTCTTGTACTTGCTATTACCCTCTATTCCAATATTGACGGCAGGTTCGGCATAGGAATTGCCTGCGTTTTGCAAAACAACACCCATAAAGTCATTGTCTGGTTTCATCCTGATTACGGACGAACTGTTGAAAATGTTGCTTATCGGAAGAAGCACCATTTCCTTCCATAGCTGGTCCTCCCCTGCATAATCTACATAGCTATCGTCAACCAAAGTTCCTAAATAATCGCTAGGGTCACTCAGGTTAGCACCGTCTTCGGCCAGGTTAACAAACATGTGGTAGCCATCGCCATCATTTTTCACGACAAGCTCACCCTTGTTGTATGAAGTCCCTGTTTTCCACACGGTTCCAACACGAATCGCCTTCAATGTGCCCAAATTGTTAATATACAGCGGATTGTCTGTGGTAACTGCATATACAGAACCGTCGTTGACAACAAAATGGTGCTTCATGTTCTGACGCCCATTTACTGAGCTAAAATCAACAATCAATGGGCTAACAACCGCATCGGTCAAGCCTTCCTTCGGACTATCTACCATGTAAAGGCTGTATACGCCACCCGTTTCAGGCTTGCGGTAAACCGCATATTTGAGAGTTTCCGCTTCGTCCGTAGAATCTAGGATTAAAACATCAGCAAAGGCTCGCCAACGGGTGCTACCTGGATTAACTACATTTATTCGAATCACGACATCATCCTTACCCTCATCAGTCGCATCAGTTGATGCAACCATCCCGTATTCGCCATCAAGGTCAAAGGCATTTGCTGCGACAGGGGTTACCAACGAGATGCTAGCCGTTTTCGACTGGGCCTTCTTCGTCGGGAAAGTCCATGTATGGAAATAAGGTGCGCTATTCTTCATCAGGCGAACCGTGACATAATCCTTTTCAGAATTATTCCACTCCATCAGTGCGTTGAAAATCGACTCGTAGTTATAGTTATTTCTGGCAATGTCACGCCCGATAGATTCAAGAGGAAAAGCATTAGAAAAACTCTGTGCCATAAAAATCTCCGTTATGCATCTGCAATGGTTGTGGCGTTTGCGTCTTGTACGTCGGTCCGTACGAGATTGGTATCTGTAATGTCATTCAATGAAAATACGCCTTTTTCCCATAAGAGAACACCCTGTCCTTCGTTGAAGCTTGACTGGTAGATACTGAAGAAGTCGAGGTTGTAAATCTGGACCCATATACCGTAGTGTGCTGGCTCAGTCTCCGATGGCGTGTTGACAGGCACTGCCTTAACTGCGCCGCAAGCCTTCTGGTTATATGCACGACCACTGTTCGGGCTGTCTATCGAGTACCCCCTTACCGTCGGCGTACTGCTACCTCCGCCAACTCCGGCGATATTGAAATGGATTTCACGCTTAGCGCATCCCTTGCTGCCAGATGCCATGATAATGAACGAACCAGCGGAAAAGTTCTGCACACCGCCAACTGGCGCAGGGATTGTCACATTAGCCACCTTCACCCACCTATAAGTAGATGGAGTGGGGTCACCTGTGATATGCAATGCCCCTTGAATTGTACGTCTGGTGACGACATCATCCATGAGGGCAAGCTTGTCCACTTTCATTATTTCTGGGTTTACGGTACCCGCCGGGGTTGTCGTCGATTCCCTGTATCGCATCAATACAGGATGAATATGCTCAGTATTACTCGGACCAGGCAAGATGAGTTTTACCGATTCATTCTGGCACTCAGTCTTGTAATTATCAATATCGCCATTGTTTCCGCCTACCGACGAGAATATATGTGCAGACGCTGAACCCAACGCAAATTCTTCGAGTCCCCAGCATACGAGGTCTCGGGTCGGCAAGATATTGTTCGCATATCCATACAAAACATCGCCAAACGTAGCAATCAGGAAGCCAGCGTGCATAACACGGGCAAAGTCCGGCTGTTGAACGTCATTCACCTTTGCACAACCAGAAATCCAGTCGTGGCAATGACTTTTGCCATCACCTGTCAATGCAAGGGTTCCTATTGTACTCGTTGCCGGACTGATTTCAAACCTAGGACCTTCTATAGCGACTTTGCTCTTGGAAGCCAGAAGGACTAGATTTGATGAATACATGGATAGCGTATTCGCACTGCTTATTGCGATGTATTCGTTTTCCGCATACAACATATTGGCAATAGGGTTATCCCTCCATACGGCATAACTCTTGTCTGGTGCGTATCTGGACTGGCAGATATAACCGTCCGGCTTGACGAATCCGTTTGTAATATTGAAATTCGTCTTCAGTTCACGAATTGCATTTTCGCCAATTAGTTCGAGCGCCGTATTTCTAGGCATGTCGTGTTGGTTCACGTCGTCATGTTCGGCGAACCAACGCTTGTCATAGAAATTGATGGCAGCGAGACAGCTCTTGTCCCAATCCTTTGAACGGTCAGTGAACCTGCCAAGCACCATCCTAGTATTGGATAGACCTATATGGCTGGTGTGATACTGCTGATAGTCATCCAGGTCAGGGTCGTCATCGTTAGGGTCGTTCCATGCGACTTCCTCGGACCCGTCTGCAACTTCAAGGTACAATTCCCTATGGTCATTGTCATCCGTAGTAGCTACCCAGTGGCCAACATCCGTTTGATTCTGGTTATTGACCATGCCAATCATGATATAGTCGCTGGTTGCCTCATGGATATAGTCACGGGCAACCATGAAAGCATTTCTACGATAGACTTTGCTATGAATGTATCCATCGGCATCAGTACCGAATGCACCAATACCTATATACTGTGACTGTATCTCGTCGCCTTCGGGAATGTAGCCTGTTCCAACAATGAAATTCGGGTTTACTACAGGATAGTTCGCTGTGCCGACGACAGTCTGGTCGACCCCAGCCGCTATCGTCAAGTAGTTCAATGCCGTGGAGTGTGTACCAAATCTAGCGTATTGGGAAGAACTATACTTTGCCACACGGCCACCATCGACACCGATTTCACTATACTTGATATTATCTTTAAGAATAAGCCTAGTAAAAGCAATATTCGTCGTGTCAATACCCGTAATTGTCGTTATCTGATGGCGCAATTCAGCACCGAACCAATACAGATAGTTCTTGTCATTGATTGTTTGGTCATAGATAATGACTTTGTCGCCAACCTTGAATTTCGACCATGATACTGGTGTAAACTCATTCTGGTTAACATAAATATCAAGAACGTTGGTCGGATTATACTTGGTAAGAGTCTTTGAAGTCTCCCCTTCACATACATTTACCACGACTTCGCAGTTTTCGTCAATCTTTTTAAGGTCAGGAACCTTGAAAATGTGTCCAGGATATCCAACCGTGTTGGAACGGTTTGCGGCAAATCCGTGAGTTCCTAGGACAGTAAGGTCCTCACCGCCTGCGGTCATTCCGTTATCTGCATGCACTTGGTTGCTGAATCCTGCATAGATGCCAGCATAATTCGCTTGCAGCATAGAAGCACTGGATATACCATGCGAACGGGAGCCGAATACGAAAGTTGAAATACCGCCAACGGTATCGTAATCACCAATGAGTTTCGTGTTATACCCGTATGCAAGGCTGTAACTAGACAGATTGCCGCTTTCGTCTTTTGCGACACGGTGAGTGAATCGGTCAGTTCCATTATCTCCGCCGAGCACTACTGCCGGGGAGCTGACCTTGAACTCGTTATCGACATCGAACCACCAGTTTCTTCCGCCACCTACATGGTCAGTTTCATCACCAGCAGAACCAAGGATAAGAGACATGTAGTAGCCCATAGGGAGCAAGTAGGTCTCATACTGGGAATACTTGTCCACGTCCATGTTCTCATCGAATACAGGTGTTCTAAGGTTTATGGGAATAGGGGATGAATTTAATATGACCGTCTTGTCAGCCGCATTTATAATCTGTTCAATCCAGTATTGGTTATCGTTTTTCTTGTTACTGGAATTCAGATACAGAATTTTCGAATGAGTAACAACCGCATGGAGAAGTTCGTCATCGTCCGCATCGGCTACCAGAAGCGGGTTCACGTTTGCCACAGGCATGAACTTTTCACGAACATTGTCACACGCAGCCTCGAATGTATCCTTTTCAAAGCCAAGGCCAGCCCATTCATTGTACAGCCTGTAAAGGAGGTAGATGTCATTCCTGGTAAGTTTGAGTTCGACCCCGCTTTTTACGACGGTATATCCGTTTGATGTTCCATATCGGAGTACAGACCTAATCAAGGCGTTAAGAACACTCCTCGCATTATAGGTCAATACGTCAACTTCTTTTACAATTCTTTCAAATGACATAGTCTAGCCGATTAAATTCAATCAAAAATAGTTTATAACCATGCCAAAAAAGCAGATTCGACGGTTAATGTTCCAACTCGTTCAAGTCAACCACTTTTTTGGCGTATTTTTCGGGCGGGTCCTTCTCAGGATTGGTCTTCACCCACAGTATCTTCCTAACCCTGTACCTTTTAGCCAGTTTGAGCTCGGGATAGAAATCCATGTCGCTCACGATGATTATTCCGTCATACCGTGTCCGGCAAGTATCCAACATGCGGAAAACACAGTTGCAGTCCGTTCCACCACCCGTCGATATGGCAAATTCCTTCTTTTTTCTCATCATCGGGGTCAAGTGGGCCGGAGTTGTACATTTTGTATTCCACCAGCAATAGTCGATATCGACATCCTTGCCTACGGCCAGAATAAGTGAAATTATCCTAGAAACGGCACTTGTCGGCATCGAACGGCTAACATCACCCGCCACCAGAAGTTTCGCCTTGTATTCAGGAATATGTCCCGGATACATCAGGTCAAACCGCCTGTTCCTTTTGAATCGACATTCACGCCATCCACATGCAACAGCGTCTGACACAAATTTCCTGATTATGGTACGGCCATCGACTACTTTCGTAGCCTTCGAGAGCATGCTGATTACCCCATTGGCATCTGCCGTTCCCCAACTGCCGCCACCGTTGACCGCAGCACTCTCGACAGCCTCCGTAATGTTGGCCTCGGCATTCCATTCGTCGGCCCTAGTTTCATCATTCAAATAGGTAGACATTCCCCCGGAATTATCCTTTTCGCTGGAATCATCCTTCTGGTCGCCATCATTGTTCTTCCCGCCGTTTTTGCCCTCGGTAAGTAACTTGTATAGGATTTCGATGCTTACCTTGCGGTAATCGTATTCCTTGTAATACTTGCTGTAATACAGATTATTTACATTGGTTTCCAGTAAAGAAACCTTGGATAAGACCTTGCCGTAAGCCGTATTGTTCACGCCAATGTCCGAGCACAGCCCCATTCTGAGCGCAATCAGGTCGGAAGCCATCAGGGATATCTTCTTGTTGCTGTACAGACGAGTACTAACATGCCCGAGGCCGATTCGGACCGACTCGATATAGAAAATAAGGGCAAGTTCCTGGGGTTCCAGCGTAGCCACGAATTCCTTGTTCATCTTGACATAGAGCTTTCCAGTCTCTATGCAACTGGCCACCGTATTCACGTCGTCAAATACGAACTCGGCGAATCCGAGAACTGCATGCGTGATTGGGGCATACTTAAACAAGAGATACTTGGCGAGCCTTGTAACGTCTTCGGGTTTTCTGTTTGTGTTTACTTCGCTCATACTTTTGTTTTTCCAGAGTCTTCATAAAAATATATTGTTTTGAGCTAAGTCTGGAAAAATAATATGTTTTACACAACCCCATGCGTAAAAGGAGAAGATGGCAAATATGATGCTCTTTGAGTTTTAATTCTACTTGATTGCTTTTCTTGTTGCTACCATCACAGGAGAGCGGTATTATATGGTGATTCTCGCATAGTTCACCGATAACGCATTCCCGTTTCTTCGCCTGTCTGATTATACTGTAATAGATAGCAGAATAATTCAAGTATTACCTCTTTCGATAATATACATTTCCCGAACCGAAGTGCGTCGGCAATCCGATACTCTTAAAGTAATCAAGCACCTTGAATACCTTTTTCGGATAGCTTAACGCCTCCTTCATCGAACCCCTCACTTTCACGGCCTGGTTGGGGGTCAGTTCTTTACGTTCAACCATTCGGTAAAGCATAGGAACACTAAGTTCCTTGTTGTTATGGTACTTCGACTTGCTCGTGCCTATGCCACCGTTATAACAGGCAATGGCGTAGGTCATGTTACCAATCTCCTTGTCGTCTTCCCCGTCAGGCTTCACCTTGTTGCTGCGGTCGGTACGGTACATGAGGTACAACAGGTAGCCAGCCTCAAGGTTCACTGCATCCTCTACAATCTCGGGGTCACGCATCTTTGACGCATCCAGACCGAACCTTCTGGCGTATTTTCTTGCATCGTCCATCGCATCGTCACCCAGCTGGGCGAGCCCCCTGTATTTCGTTGTCTTCGGCTTGTCGTTGTACATGCTCTCGACACACATGATAGCGAGCAACTCGGCTTCGCCGATTCCACGACTTGACGTAATCTTGGCCACATTCTTGACGGCACGAAGGATACGCTCGATATGGGCAGCCTGTTGTGTCGGGTTATGGGTTTCCTTGAATACACTGGAGAGATTCGTCATCATGAACTTCCTGAGAGCATCGTCGCTCGATTCGGATTGAGATGGTGTAGGAAACTTCACCAAGAATGTATCCCTGACAAGGTCATCATCCTCATCCTCCTTCACTTCCTCTTTCGGCTCAGGAGTTTCTTTCGGCTCAGGCGATTCTTCCGCCTTAGGCGTTTCTTCCGCCTTAGGCTCCGTCTTTACGGTGAAATTAGTATCGACAACTCCTGGTTTACCCTTATAGTCGAAAACCGTATCCTGTTCGTCGTATGCACTCTCCGGCTGGTCCATATACTGTTCTACGGGCTTGTCGGCACCGCCAAATCCCTCAGCCACCTTGTTCCAGTCAGTGTTATACACGCCACCTACCGGGCATCCTCCAATCAATGCAGCCCCACCAAGCTTAATCGCCTTGCTAATCTTCGGGTAATTGTCCAGATGGGACAACTTGTCATAGATTCCTTTCAAATCCATAGCCTCGTAGACTGCGGAGTGTAGGTCGCAAATCGCTTCCAGTTGCACTTTCGATATATTGAGCGTGGATACTACCTGTCTGAACTGTTCTTCTGGGGTCATGACTCATCCATAAGTAATCAATCATAGTTTATAATTTCGGGTTTCCTCATCCAGACATTATAAACTATTCATTGATTAGGTGATGCCTTATGAGACCATTTTACTACGTACGAACTATTGAGAAAATCCTTATTGGACTAATAGACATGTTCAATAACATGTATGTCAACAAATATGACGACATGTATCGTACTACATATTCAAGAAGTGCAAAAATTCCCATCATCACCCACAACAACGCCAACTTTACCAACTTCTGGTCCAGCACGCAGTATAAGCAGCCGACCGTACCCTATCCAATAGGGTCAATCAGGTTCGTGAGCAACAGCCCGGACTCGACCAACAGACCGCAGCCTACCTATGCGAGGGAGATTTTCTGCAGGTCAGCCGACCGATGGATTCGTGACATCCAGCCGACCCCGTATGTATTCCACTTTGAATTGCAATTTCAGGCTGACAACATCTCCGATATCTTCCAGATAAAGGAGAACATCGAGCCGTACTTCAATGAATACAGGACAATAGTCATTAAGGAGTGGGACTTCGCCCCGGAAATTCCTAGGCCTGTTCAAGTAGTCATCAGCAGCAACACGACAGAGTTGAACGAAGATGTTACCGACTCAGACGCACAGCAACAGATTTTCAAGGTGAGTTATCCTATTGACTGCTACGGTGTTTACCACAGGCCGTACGAGACCCCAGAGATGATTAAGTACGCCGAGATGAACTTCAATATCGACGAGGACCTAATCCACAAGGAACAGCTACTCGTCTACCCGAGCGAAATCATACAGCAGAAGAAAAAACTGTGGGAAACAGTGTGCCCGACCATCAGGGAAGGATACTCTATTCTACACACGCTGTCGACGACTCTTATGCAGAAACAGGATGCGGATGGCAGCAAGTATTACGAGGATGTATCGCTAAAACAGTTGCTCCTGTTCGACCGTTTCACAACAACGACTTACCACGAAGGTTTGAAACGCTGTGATATCGGTGAATACAACAAGGATACGGAAGGTCTTCCGTATGATGACCCCAATACCGACTACAAGATTCTTCCAAAAGATTTTGATGCCAACGGCATTCCCGTTTACACCTATTGCGAATCGGTGACGGAGGACATAACGAAACCTGCGGAAGTCCCGTCGTTCGACCTTCTCCGCTTCAACTTCGACTACGATACTTCTCACGAAAGCGACCTTAGCGGATTCGGGCGTGACTTCGTTGCCGTCAACGACGATAGCAGAAAGTTTATTCCAAACATCGCCCCCGGAAATGGTCAAGAAGTCGAAGGCGGGTATGCGGTTGAAGATGACGTCGATTGGAGCAAGATTCTCAACTGGTTTGGCGACAACGCAAACGGCGACATCGAGTCGTCATATACGTTCAAGGCGACGATACAGTTTGTCGAGGATACCCCAGGTGATACCATATTCCAGTACCTCAGCAATGACGAAACTACGCTGCCTGACGGTACGGTAATACCCGAGGGTGAAGTATGGTTTGACTGGGGAATGATGAATGGCCGCCTATACTTTACTTACCATACATCAAGCAAGTACAAAACCTTCGTATCCGACCTTATTCATCCGAACAAGGAAACTATATATTCCTTTTACTTTGCCCTGTACGACAAAGGTGACAAAGGAATGTTCGGAGTCAAGACTAATTTCAGTGACACCATGATAGCCCTCAACACGGTTGAGGCGGGTTAGTGACACTATAAACTAGAGTCAGAATACAATATAGGGTATCTGTATGTTGAAATCTCTTTTTGAAGCGTCTATTGATACGCTGCACATTCCAGCGGAGATGAAAACCGCTATCAAGAACATTAACAATATATGCCTAGAAGCTGAAGGCGATGAAAAAGACCCAGCTCGTCAGCGTAATCAACCACAGGCGATGAATTTTAACAACCCATCGTCTTATAATGTCTTTCCACAACAAGCTGCACCTGCTGCACAACCAGCAAAACAGCAGACCCGGCAGCCACAAGTTCAGCCACAAGCATCTGTAGACCCGGCACGTCAGCGCAATCAACCGCAGACTATGAATTTCAATAACCCGTCGTCTTATAATGTTTTCCCACAGCAGACTGCTCCAGCTGCACAACCAGCAAAACAGCAGACCCCGCAGCCACAACAACAAGCTGCACNNAACAACAAGCTGCACCTGCCGCACAGAACACCGAACAGCAGACTCGGCAGCCGCAAGTTCCAAAGGGTGCAACAAGGGAACCCGGTCACGTCCGCACATCAGGCTCTGCTTCACAAGCACAAAAAGTACCTCAGCTCAGGAAAGGTGCAGATGTCACAACCGTACAGTATTTCCTGAATTCAAGTAACCCGAACCTGAAACTAGCTGCTGATGGAGTACTCGGCCCTAACACAATCAAGGCAATTCAGGCAACAAAACGCATCAATGAAACAGGCAAGATGGACAATGCCACCAATGAAGCATTCAAACAACTCCTTAACGAAGCAAAGAAAAAAGTGCAAGCGGCACAGTCTAAGCTAGGTGTATCTCAGGACGGCCTCATCGGAAAGCAGACACTAGCTGCATTGAACAATGCAAAAATGAATGTAAACTCTATCTTTACAGGCATGCCAGCCGTTGAAAAGAATGCAGCACAAAATGACAAGGTAAATAATCGACAGCCTCAGACGAATACTCAGCAGCCTCAGGCGAATGCTCAGCAACAAACGAATCTGACTGCCAATCAATTTGATGAGGCCAGGGCTCAACAAGCACTGAAATCAAATTACATTTCCCAGCAGGAATACAATATTTGGAAGACTTATGGTATCGCCCCGGTTTACCAGAGGCAGAAACCACAGGAAACACAGGCGTACATTGCTAAAATGCAGCAGGTTAAGAATGGGCAACCCCAGCAAGCCGCACAGCCGCAACAGCAAGCTCAAGCGCAAGTTCCAAAGGGCATGACAAGGGCGCCAAGCCAAGTCCGCACATCAGGCGCTGTTTCACAACCACAACAGCAGCAACAGGTTGCACAACCACAACAGCAGGCTCCGCAGCAACCACAGGCTCAGCCACAACAGCAAGCTCAACAGCAACAGCAAAACCCGAAGGCACCCCAAGGTTCGACACAGTACATGTCAACAAAGATATCTTACATGAATCTTCCCCCGGACGAGAAGAAGGTTTATGACGATGCCGAAAAGAAAGCTCAGGCGGAATATCTAAAGAAAGGAAATAACGAACAAATCGCATACGAGAAGGCTCAGATGAACGCACAAGGTGCGGTTCTCCGATACAGGCAGAAGAAAGCCAAAAAAGGCTAATCTACCATCAACGCATTAACATACACCCACGGGCTATCTCGTGGGTGTTTCATTTATAATCCACCCGAGGCTATAAACTATAATCAGATTAAGATTTTGCTGGCATATATGACGTTGTTTGAATCAGAAATACGAAAATTGAATCTTCCTGGATGTATCATTGACTCCATCATGTCACTGAGGAATATTTGTATGGAAGCCGGGGAGCAGCCTGCTCAACAACCTGTTCAGCAACAGGGTCAGAAACAGGCACAACAACAGCCTGTTCAGCAGCCGCCCCAACAACCAGTTCAGCCAGAGAATCAGCCAAATGCACAGCAGCAGCCTGTTCAGCAACCAGCTCAGGAAAATAGTCAACCGCAAGTGCAACCGCAACAGCAGGCTCCGCAGCAACAGCAACCACAACCGCAACAAAATCAGCAAGCTAGCCAGAACCAAAATGCACAAATAACCGAGAATCAAGTCAATGCCGACAAGCTGATGGAATCTTTCAATACCTATCTTGAAGACTGCAAGAAGAAAGTCGAAGACGTTCTCGTAAAGCAATTCGGCGAAAATGGAAAGACCATCATAGATGAAGTCAAGCAGTATGTCAAGTCGAACGAGCCCATAGACTTCGATGTGGAAATCGTCCCCTTACTCAAGAACGGTAAAGAAGCTCCTCAGCAGAAAGTCATCGACGATGTTCGCAATAGGCTTCAAAAGTATTTTGGTTTGAAAATCAAGGAATCCAAACCAGCCAAAAATAATTAGCCTAACCTATCTATCAACGCATCGACATCAAGGTCAGATGCGTTATATTTATTTACATAGACACTCTTGAACAGTTTCATTGTCACTTCGTTCAGTAGGCGTGCCAGAGTCTTCTTTTCATCATCGCTCAACTTGTACGATGACATCAGCATGCAATGCTGGTCATGTCCGCCATTTTTGTTGAACAGTGTGATATCGACGGGTTCATCATCGGTCAGACCGACCTTTTCATACATGTGCTTGGCGATATCGTTTCCCTTCTCGACGGTAAGGCAGTTGATATCAAACTGGTTCATCAGCATGTCGAGAAGGCTGGTCCCGACACCATGGCCACGCTCTTCGTCCTTGACGACGAAGTCGCATAGAAAGTTCGCATCGCCAGATTTAACTACCATTGCCCGAGCGACACCAGATTCGCCCTCCTTTGCATAGGCAGGGTAAGCGAAGATTCGATAGACATTTTCCATCGGCTGTTGTACAGATAATTTTAGGTCGAGCATGTCAGAATTCCATTTTCAAAATATAGTTTATAGCCAGACTTACGTGAATTGCCTATGGTATCTAAATACATCTACTTTGCTGCGAACAACATGCTCGAACACCCTCTGTACATGAAGAGTTTCATACTCGGTGAAACTGACAATATCCTTGAACGCCAACATCAGTATAACGTGATGCAGAAGGGAATCCAGCAGATACCGTCAGGAACCCTAACCTCATGCGATGGTCAGGGAGGACTGATTTTCCCGTTTGTCGATTACTTCAAGCTAACCATAAATGCCGTAGCCAATACAAAAAACAGGCATGACACCTTTATCCATGATATCATGCTACACGAACGCCCGTTCACGGACTTAGTCTACCATGTAAAGGATAAACTACTGATGAACACCAAAGAAGCATTTGCATTCTATAACACAAGTGACTTCATCAGGGATATCGAACGAATAAAGGAATTCCTTATCGAAAACCTGACAAGCTATGGGCACTACACTGTCATGGAATACAAGTTCACCTAGGTTAACAATGGAAGTAAAGTTATACAGCCCAGCCGAAGTAAAGGAACTCTTGTCCAACATGGACATCATCAAGAGGTTCCCGATGATTTGCTACGAAAAGGACGAAAGCAACATCGAAGGCAAGACACCTGAAGAAATCATGGACAATGCAAAGACGATGGGGTATAGCGGCGAGTGGATGGTATTCACAAGCATGAATGTGATTATCGGGCTTGCCTGTGCCGATGTCGAAGAAAAGACAACCAGAAATCTTCACCTCTATGAGTTCGAAGTGGCGACTGATGCGCAAGGTAACGGATTTTCAAACACGATGCTGGACTATGTATTCAAGTACGCACGAGAGCACGAGTGTCAATACATAACCCTGATGGCATTCGACGATGATGCCCGTAGTTACTGGGAGCATCAGGGATTCACCCTGTCTCCTCACTCGACCGAGCAGCTGAAACTTCTTTTCAAAAAACTCTAAAAACGAAAGGGGTTCCCAGCGTCGACACTGAGAACCCCCATGCCATACATCCCATGGTGTTGGGTAACGGGATGGCGGCCAAGTCCTGTGGCGAAATGGCTTGCCTCCGTGCTGCGGGTCACGGTCCCCGTCCGGCCATGTTTAACGAGCTGTTCCGAACTCAGCCTTTTTCTGAGAATCCCTTACCGTTATAAGGAAAAGCATCAGATTCCTTTGCTCGGCAGCCTTCCAGGTACCAGCCTGAAAAACCTTCCATCACATATTATAGAAAATTTAAGTGGCTATGTCAAGACTTATGCCAAATTTTTCTGGGTGTCTGGTAGTTATGTTGCAGTCTATGGTTCGTCCGCCTTCGCTAATACGAGGCATCCTCACATCAGTAGTGGCCTCCGGGTCGATTTTCTGAACAATAGACATTGTTACCGCCTGCAAATGCCGTTCGATAGATGCCATTTCCTCATCCTGGCCAATGGGGGTTCCGACATACTCTTCAAGCTTGTCGTTAATATGTTGAACCATCATTCGGGCATGAATAAGGTTTAGTGCAGAGTCTTTGTTATTCATTATGTACCTTCCTTTTGTCTCTTGTCCTGCCATATAACCATGGCTTCTAGCATCGTGATTGGTTTCAGCTCCCAGCCTCGGCTCCTGTTCAATTCCTCGCACACATCCTTTGCACTCCTCTTGGACATCCACTTGAAGGCGTACCTCGGGTCATCGACAAAATCTCCATACAGTTCGTCATTGTATTCACCGATAAACTTCCCTTGTTTAAAATCGACGAGTACCAAGCAATGGTCGCTTATCGCCTCGTCAATGCTGATTGTCGTAGTAGTGCGCTTGGCATAGAACTTCAATGCGATGAACGCCGCTAGCAGGAATACTATCAAAAGCAGTCCTGGAAGACACATCATCCAGGTCTGCCAGTTGTACATGTCGTATGCGTTATACAAAGTTTCCATACTGGAAGCGACAATGCTTATACCGCCCACGGTTTAAGCACGGGAAACATTCGCCTTAGGAGAGGCAATTCCACTGGCTGCGGAGTATAATCTTTTTCTTCGTCAGGCAAATAGTAGTCTCCACGATATAGTTTTTGGTAGAACTCGTAGAGGTATTCTTCGGTCTTTGTAAGAAGCACGGTGACATTCCAGACGAAATGAGTCGGGCCGTCCATGTTGAACTCCCACGCACCTGCTTCATTCAATTCCTTCGTGTATCTTCCATAAGATACGGGAACGGACTTAATCATGTCGATGATTTCACGTTTACTCAGATTGACGTTCATGTTTTCTCCTTTGAATCTAGGTTGAGTTATGAAAGGGTTTTATTTAAAAGAAGATGAATTTGAGACAGGCTATCATGGCGATTCCAAGCATCAGCATTATGGGAACCATGAAGATGATTAGCCAAACGATGATACGCACATTGAATGTGTTCGCCTCGATGCTGTATAGCTTGAAGTCAGCCATGAGGCGAAGAATCTGGTTGGCAATGAAGATTCCGATTTTCTCGAAGATGTTCTGATATTCGGAAATGTTGTTCCTCTTGTATTTAGCGATAATCATGGTTATCCCTCGAATGCAACGTATATTAGTTTGAATTTCGTGACAAATTTCTTTCCATCCCGTTCTTCCAGGTCTCCCCAGCCGACAGGAAAGATTTTCAAGTTCTTTACTCCGTAGCTTTCACAAATGTTCATCAGCTTCTTGCCGTGCTTGTTTGATTCGCACTTAAATGTCATGATGAGTCTGCCGTTGACATTTTCAGCAGCGATGCAATGACCCATTATCTGGTCTTCCCATACAGAAGAAAGCGGGATTTTCTTGATTCCCCTCTCAATCGGGTTTAACTCCTGAATGATGAACCTTTCTCCTTCCTTGAACTTCTTGACCACATTGTCAATCGTCTCCGGGGAATACCAGTGTAGCTCGTTAGTGGTAGAATCCCTGGTCGGATTGTTACAGTCGATGACTTCTGCAGGAAACTGGTAGTCAACTTTAATCCTTGGCATTCTTCACCTCTTTAACGAAATCGGGACCGCACAATACTTCAAGACTTCTCTCCATGATTGTCATGCGGCGCTGCCAGTAGTCGCTTACGTTACGAAGAAATATCCTTACCTGCTGGCCGCATTCCTTCTTGCTGATAACATCTATCACGTCACCGTAAAACTGGCGGCAAAGTTTAAACTCGTTGCGCAGGCGAGCCTTGTCGCCGACAAGATTTTCATACACTTTCTTCTGCTCGTCCGTGAAGGACGCAATAATCTTTTCTCTAAGTTCAGGTTTGATTCCAGCCATTTTATACCTCGTAATTTTCCAATAGATACCTGTGAGCGATAACAGCATTCCGCAAAGGTTCGATGAACGTCGCATGACCATACTTTTCTTTCGGCCTTCCGTGATGGATATGGGTAATTCCAGTTCGAGGAACCCCGAGGCCAGCAAGGATGATTTCCTTGTCATAGAAACATTCGATACCAAGGAAACTGTCTTCTCCACCCCATCGTCCACTAAATATGGGGGAGAACACGCAGTCATACCCATACAGTGTCGAATTGATTTTGATTAGACGCTCGATTGCCGCCTTGTTCATCCCGATGTTGCATGACCAGAGTACAGCGGAGTCAAGGACAGGAGCTTCCTCGTCGATTACAGTAAACGGGTCACGGAAGATGTTCCTATACTTGTTATGTTCCCGCTGGTCAGTGTAGCCAAAGCTAAAGTCATCACGCCTCCCACAAAGAACCACTGGCTTATCATTGGTCAAGTATTCGTCATACCCCTTGATGATATCCCCTTCCGGGAGACAGTCACCGTCGATGAACACCAGCTTGTCGCAACCGTCGGCGAGTGCCTCCCTGATACAGATGTTGCGGCAGTAGCCTGCGAGGAAGTAATCCACGCCTGGGGTCATCATCGGGCGGTAGACATTTTCGGGAACATTGGCGTTGAACAACAACTTGGAAAATGACTTGCAATCATGCTTGGACATTATCCCGATTGCCTGTTTAGATACCGTATCGGGTTCACGGTCAAGAAGGTAGTAAAGACGGTCAGGCTTCACGCTCATTTCGTCAACCTTAGTCAATATCTGGTCCATATAGGGGACCTGATTTTTACTTATAATGATTAAGCCTATCATACTACTATCCCAATGATTCCAAGAACAATTCCAATAACAGACAGAGCAATCGCCACATATTCAATAGGGAACTTTTTCTCCGTGGTAAGGGTTTCAATCGAACGAACCCTTTCCTGCATAGAGATTTGGGAGCCGATTATCTGCTGGTCCTGCCTTATCAGAGCATTCACCTTATCAAGTATATCCTTCTGATTGTTGGCATAAGTCCCTATGATATCATACAGGCCCTCGACATTGTCGGCCAGTTTGTACACCGCCTTGTTGACATCGTCATCCATGTCGTTGAACTCATCCATGCTGTAACCGCCACCAGAAAACACGGAGGCAAGCATATCGTCAACTGTGGATTCTTCTTTCGGGGTCAATACCTTTTCAGGTTTCTTTACAGGAGGAATCTTCATGTCAGAAATCGTATTGATAGGAAGCTGGCTGTTCGGGATAGCCGTAAAATGCTTCACGACATAACCATCCTTCTCCTCGAACTTTGTCATAGAAAAACTCTTGGGACCTACGGAGATGAACTTGATTCCATCATGCTTTTCAGGCACCACATACAGTATCATGTGAGTAACAACGCCTTCGCTCAGGAAAGACATTGCCGTCTGATTTCCGCCAAGGATGTAAACAGGCTTGTCAATACGCTTCGCCAAAGTCAATGCGGTGAACACATTGGTCGTATATGAAGTATTCTTCAACCGGGTGGTCAAGCTTTTTGAAAAAAGGATACGGGAAGCAACTCGGGTTTTCCTAAAGCAGGCCAATTCATTGTAAGCGTTGCGCCCCATGATAATAGTGTTTCCCTTTATAAGCTTCTCCATGTCCTTGTGAATAGCATCACAATTCCAAGGAATCGATGTCCCGTTTCCTATCGTGCCATTCGCATCAATCGTCAGCAAAAGTGTAATATCCATATAAATAGTCGTGTAATCTTGTAATTAAACTACATTTTTCGACTAATTGAATATATGGAGATTCTTCGATGCACGGGTAAAAGCGGTGTATTTAAGCTTGTTACGCTGGACAACATCCCAGTCGCAGATATTGATATCCTTTTCGACAACATAAACATTGTCGATTGTGGAACCCTGAGCCTTGTGGATGGTCATTGCATAGCTGTAATTGACGTAGCAGAACGATTCGATGAAGTCATAGAACTCCTGCCAGACCTCATGCCTGTTGTGGACAGGGAGGCCAGTCATGGGGTTCACTTCGGCACACAGCGTCCTTGCCTTTCCGATGAGATTTCTTTTAATCGCAATGTAAGTCGGATAACCTTCCGATGACAACACTTTGATATGGCGTTTCTCCCTCTTGTTCGGCGGGGCCATATAGTTATCCACAAGCAAGCTCCAACAGACAATGTT
>LXOW01063409.1_pt1 | contig 52692 bp, 44 predicted proteins | sample 1368591 | NCBI WGS metagenome assembly LXOW01 (sample SAMN04884650, study PRJNA319009) | bovine gut metagenome | isolation source: Cow rumen | host: Bos taurus | place: Italy: Legnaro (PD) | collected 2014-07-09
CCCCCACGCCGGTACCCACCCCCAGCGGCCTCTGCGGGGGCCGGTACCCCGACAAGTTCACCGAGGAGGTGGTGATCACCGACACCTCCTACCAAAGCCCGGACCTGGCCATATTCATGTCGGAGGTGGCCGACAAGGAGACCTTCACCTATCTCGTCACCTACTACGTGGCGGACATCTACGTCCAGGACATCACCCTCCTTCGGACCGCCCCCGCCGGTAAGGGCTTTCATACCGTGGTCTCCGGCTCCGTGAAGCAGATGGCCAAGGATAACAACGCCCTCTTCGCCGCCTCCGGGGACTACTACGCCCACACCTACCAGTCCCTGGTGATCCGCAACGGCGTCTCCTATCGAAAGGATCTGTCCACCCGCTTCGAGTCCTGCGTCCTGTTCCGGGACGGCACCATCGCCTTCTACCAGCCGGAGGAGCTGGACGCGGAGGCTCTGCTGGAAGCGGGGGCCTGGCAGGGCTGGACCTTCGGCCCCTCCCTCCTCACGGAGGACGGGCAGCCCTTCAGCACCATCCCCAAGAAGTACGTGGGCGTGGACAAGAAGAATCCCCGGTGCATGCTGGGCTACTACGAGCCGGGCCACTACTGCCTGGTGGTGGCGGACGGGCGGCAGCGGAACTCCGCGGGCCTGACCCTGCTGGAGCTCTCCAAGCTCGCCCACGCCCTGGGCTGCACCAAGGCCTACAACCTGGATGGGGGCCAGTCCGCCCAGCTCTACTGGCAGGGCAAGATCTTCAACAACCCTGCCGGCGGCGGCCGCCCCATCTCCGACATCATCTACTGCGCCCTCCCGGAGGAAACGCCCGCCCCGGAGGTCAGCCCTGAGACCAGCCCCGAGACCAGCCCGGAGGCCAGCCCCTTGGAGCCTTGAAAAACTGTTGCTATCCCGTAAAATATCTGCTATCATATATACAGAAAGATTTGCGAATGCGGCAGGGTCCCCGGCCCTGTAGAAAGGAGCGTCCATGAAACGGATCGTCATAGTGCTCCTGGTCCTGCTGGTGGTCCTGGCGGCCTGCCTGTACGGGCCCCGGCTCCTGCGCATGGTGGGGGCGGACCTGGGCGGTTTTTCCGGCAACACCGACTACGGCAGCGATTCCAGCTGGTCCAGTTCCAGTTGGGACAGCGACGACGACGATTACTTTTTCTTCTTCCCCATCGGCTCCTCCGGCTCCTCCGGGGAGGGCGGCGGCATGAGCAGCCTGATGTTCTACGTGGTGCTGATCATCCTCCTGATCATCATCTTCAACCGGAAGAACCAGCACAGCACCCCCCACGCCGGCGCGGCGGCGGGCGCACAACGGACCCCCGACAGCAAGCTGACCCCCATCAGCGAGTACGCCGCTTTGGACCCCAGCTTCTCCGCCTCCGACATGCGGGAGAAGCTCTCCAACATCTACGTCCAGATGCAGAACGGCTGCACCGCCCGGAACATCGAAGCCCTGCGGCCCTACCTCACCGACGCCCTCTACCAGCAGTTCGACCGGCAGCTGAAGGCCCTCATCGCCAACCGGCAGATCAACTACGTGGATAGGATCAGCGTGCTCAGCGTGGACCTTCGGGGCTACTTCCAGGAGGGCGGCGAGGACCATCTGGTGGCGGAGCTGAAGACTCGGATCACGGATTACACGGTGAACGAGGATACCGGCGCCATCGTCTCCGGCAGCAAGACCGCCGAAAAGTTCATGACCTACGAGTGGGACCTCTCCCGGCCCACCGGCACCGTCACCGAGAAGGCCGGCGAGGCCACCGAGCGGCACTGCCCCAACTGTGGCGCACCCCTTTCCGTGAACGAGAGCGCCAAGTGTCCCTACTGCGACTCGGTCATCACCTTCGCGGACCACGACTGGACCATCTACGCCGTCAAGGGCATCGCCCAGCGGACGGTGCAAGCATAATAGAACCCACCATATCAATACAGAGAAAAGGAGCGAAAGAAAACTATGGGTCTTATTCAAGCATTGGGCGCTACCCTGACCACCGTCCTGGCCGATCAGTGGCGCGAGTACTTCTACTGTGAGTCCCTGCCCGAGAACGTGCTCATGCGCAAGGGCGTCAAGCGCACCAGCGGCAAGAGCAGCAACACCAAGGGCAGCGACAACATCATCTCCAACGGGTCCATCATCGCCGTGAACGACGGCCAGTGCATGATGATCGTGGACCAGGGCGGCATCGTGGAGTTCACGGCCCAGCCCGGCGAGTTCATCTGGGACAAGTCCACCGAGCCCTCCATTTTCTACGGCTCCCTGGGCGAGAACCTGAAGAAGACCTGGGAGGTCCTGAAGAAGCGGTTCACCCTGGGCGGCGACACCGGCAAGGACCAGCGGATCTACTACTTCAACATCAAGGAGATCATCGGCAACAAGTACGGCACGGCCAACCCCGTGGGCTTTAGGGTCTACTATCCCAACATCAACCTGGACACCGAGATCGGCATCCGCTGCTTCGGCGAGTACTCCTACAAGCTCACCGACCCCATGCTGTTCTATAAGAACGTGGCGGCCAACGTCTCCGGCGACTACACCCGGGACCGCATCGACAGCCAGCTCAAGAGCGAGTTCTTGACCGCCCTGCAGCCCGCTTTCGCCCGGATCTCCGACATGGGCATCCGCTACTCCGCCCTGCCCGGCCACACCACCGAGCTTGCCGACTCCATGAACAAGGAGCTGAGCTCCAAGTGGTCCGAGCTCCGCGGTATCTCCATCGTGTCCGTGGGCGTCAGCTCCGTCAACGCCGATCCCGAGGATGAGAAGAAGATCAAGGAGCTGCAGAACGCGGCGGCCAGCACCTATGGCACCATGGTGGTGGGCCAGAGCATGCAGAACGCCTCCAGCAACCCCAACGGGGCCATGATGGGCTTCATGGGCATGAACATGGCCGGCGGCATGGCCAACAACGTGACCGGCGGTCAGGGCGGCGGCTTCGGCGGCCTCCATATGTACCAGCCCCCCACACAGCAGCAGACGGCCCCCGCGGCGGCGGCTCCCGCCGGCTGGACCTGCCCCAAGTGCGGCAAGACCGGCAACACCGGCAAGTTCTGCGCCGAGTGCGGCGAGAAGAAGCCCGAGGAAGCCAAGGGCTGGACCTGCCCCAAGTGCGGCACCGTGAACAAGGGCAAGTTCTGCCAGGAGTGCGGCGAGAAGAAGCCCGCCGACGCCCCCCTCTACAAGTGCGACAAGTGCGGCTGGGAGCCTGAGGATCCCGCCAACCCGCCCAAGTTCTGCCCCGAGTGCGGCGATCCCTTCAACACGGACGATATCGTGAAGTAAACCACTGAACACCCATGCGGGGACGGCGAAGACCGTCCCCGTTTTTCAAAGCGACTATGTCATTGATCGAACGACTTGACCTCCAAAACGCCCGCCTCGTTGCCCTGTGCGGGGCGGGAGGGAAGACCTCCCTGCTCTTTGCCCTGGGCCGGGCGTGGGCCGCCGAAAAAGAAAAAGCGGTCCTGACCACCACCACCCATATCTGGGCAGATCTCCCCGCCGGATTCGCCCTGTGGGAACGGCCCGACGAGGGGGCGCTGCAGGCTCTCTGGCAGGCGGGCTTTATCCCCGTGGCCGGGCGGCCCCGCCCCGACGGGAAGCTCCAGGGCCCCTCAGAGGAGATGTGGGCCATCTTGCGCAAAGCCGCGGACCGGATCGTGGTGGAGGCCGACGGCGCGGCCCGCCGCCCCGTGAAGTACCCGGCGGCCTGGGAGCCGGCCATCCCCCAGTACACGGACCGGGTGCTGGTCCTCTGCGGCCTCACGGCCCTGGGCCGGCCCCTAAAAGACGTGTGCCAACGGGCGGAGCTGGCCCTAAGCCGAGGCGTCCTCTTCGACGGTCCCCTGATGGAGGCGGGCCTCGCTTCCCTGCTCCTGCGAGGCTATGGCCGCTACGACCCCCTGTTCGTCCTGAACCAGGCGGACGACGACGCCCTGCGCGTCCGGGGGAAACGCGTGGCGGCGCTGCTCCAAGCCGAGGGATACGAAAGCGTCGTCCTCTCCCTGAAAGACCTGGGTCTGGCCCAGTAACGATCGACCCCTTTTCCGTTGGGAAAAGGGGCTGTCTTTATGTCTTTTTTCGTTTGCTGCGGATCAACCGCCACAACGGCAGCAGGTATAGATAGCAGGCCAAAAGCATGCTGGCGCTGGGGGCGCCTATGGTGGAGAGGGGCACGGCCCCGGCGATGGACCAGGGGACGAGGGGCGCCACCACCACCGCCGTGTCCTCCAGATCGAGAGCCATGTCCGAGGGTTCCGGATGGAGGTCCCGGCACAGCTGGTGGACCAGCAGGATGGTCAAAGACTGGTTGCAGGCGATCATACCGGCCAGAGCGGAGGTGGTCAGCATGGCGAAGAAGGGGCTGGTGCGCCCGGCCAGGCGGCCGATGGCCCCCTTGACCCGGTCCAGCAGGCCCGTCTTCTGAAACAGCACGGAGTAGGAGGCGGACAGGCACACGATGGCCCCCACCCGCAGCATGGACGTGACGCCGCCGCCGTTCAGCATGGCGGCCACCTGGGCGTCCCCGGCGGAAAAGCCCGTCAGGGCGATCCGCACCAGATCAAGGGGCGCCCGACCCTGCAAGATGAGGCACAGGGGCACGGCGGACAGGATGCTGGCCCCCATGGCCAGCTTCACGTTCACCCGGAGGAGGGACAGCGCCAGGATCACCACGGCCGGGATCACCGCCCACAGGCTGAGGTCGAATTCCCGGGAAAAGAGGGCGGCGAGATCCATGGTCCCTTCGCCGTGGGGGGACAGCAGGCCCAGCAGGGCGTACACGGCGCAGGCAGCGAGAAACGGCACCAGGGCCGTCCGGACCATACGTTTGATGTTGTCGAAGACGCTGGTCCCGGTCAGCTCCGCCACCAGCAGGGCGCTGGTGGACACGGGGGAGCAGCGATCGCCGAAGAACACGCCGGAGAGCACTGCGCCGCCGGTCAGCACAACCGGCACGCCCATGACGCCGCCCATGGTGGCGGTGATGACGCCCATGGTGGCGGCGGTGCCGAAAGAGGTGCCTGTGAGAACGGACACGCCTGCGTTCAGCAGGAAGGTCATGAGCAGGAACATCCCGGGGCGGATCAGCTTCGCCGCATAGCAGACGATGACGGGGATGGTCCCCGCCGCCCGCCACAGGGCCGTCAAAACGCCGATGAGCAGGAAGGTGATGAGGATGTTTTTCACCGTCCTCACCCCGTCCAGGGCCATCTTGAGCAGCTCCCGCCAGGAAAAGCCCTTCCTCCGCCCGTAGAGCAAAAAGAGAAGGAGGCCGAACAGGAGAGCCCAGAGGATGGACACGTCCAGCAGCAGGCACAGGATCAGCCCGCCGCAGAACAGGCCCAAAACCAGCCACTCCATCAGGACGCCTCCGTTCGTTACAGGATTTCTGCGACGGCTTCCACTTCCACCTTCACGCCCCTGGGCAGGTCCTTCACCGCCACGCAGGAGCGGGCGGGGCAGTCGCCCGTGAAGAATTGGGCGTAGACGGCGTTGAAGGCGGCGAAGTCGGCCATGTCGCTGAGGAAGCAGGTGGTCTTGACCACGGAGGAGAGGGCCGCGCCGCCGGCCTCCAGCACCGCCTGCAGGTTCTGCAGGGCCTGCCGGCTCTGGGTTTCGATGGTGTCGCCCACCACCGCGCCGGTCTGGGGGTCCAGGGCGATCTGGCCGGAGGTGAACACCAGATCCCCGGCGATCATGCCCTGGCTGTAGGGCCCGATAGCACCGGGGGCGTTGGACGTTTCGATCTTTTTCATATGCACAGTTCCCTTTCTTATTGTACGTTCCAGTCGATGGGCGTCTGGCCGCTGGCCTCCAATATGGCGTTGGCCTTGGAGAAGTGGCGGCAGCCGAAGAACCCGTTGTAAGCGGACAGAGGGCTGGGGTGGACGGTCTCCAGCTTCACGTGGAGGGGGTTGGTGATGAGGGCTTTCTTGCTCCGAGCGTTGGCACCCCAGAGGAGGAACACCACGGGGGTCTGCTTGTTGTTCAGCTCTGCGATGATCCGATCCGTCAGCGTTTCCCAGCCCTTGCCCTTGTGGCTGTTGGGCTCGTGCTCCCGGACGGTGAGCACCGTGTTGAGGAGCAGCACTCCCTGTTTCGCCCAGCAGGTCAGCTCCCCGTGCTCGGGGCGGGCGATGCCCACGTCGTTCATCAGCTCCTTGAAGATGTTCTGGAGGGACGGCGGCGGCTCCACCCCCTTCTGGACAGAGAAGCACAGGCCGTGGGCCTGGCCGGGGCCGTGGTAGGGGTCCTGGCCCAAAATGACCACCTTGGTATCGGAGAAGGAGGTGTACTTCAGGGCGTTGAAGATGTCGTGCATGTTGGGGTACACCACGTGGTGGCGGTACTCCTCGATGAGGAACTGCCTGAGCTGCTGATAATAGGGTTTGTCGAACTCCCCGTCCAGCCGTTCGTCCCAGTCGTTGCCGATGTGCACCATGGCTCTGTTTCCTCCGTAGTCGTTGCTGATAGTTCAGTATACCCTGTCCCGACCCCAAAGGCAAGCCCCCCTTCCGCCCTTCGGGCACCTCCCCCATTTCACTTTGTGAAACAGGGGAGGTTTTTGGCCGCTGAATCACTGGCCGCTAATACGGCCGCAGCACCCCCGCCTGCACCGCCGCCATCAGCAGGTCCGCCAGGATCATCTCCCGCCACTTGTAGAGGGTGGACGGGCTCACGTTCAGTTCCAGGGACAGCTTCATGATGTCGCTCCCTCGTCCCGGATGGCCGGAGATCGGCTCGTCCAGGTGGTAGAGCCGGGCGAAGAATCGCTCCTTCTCCGGGTCCTTAGCCGCAAGGTCCGCCCGGACCCGCTCCACGGCCCAGACCCACCCGGCCTTCTCCACATATCTCGACGAGAGAGGCCGACCCGCGTCCGCCGCCGCTTCATAGCCCCGAAGGAAGCTGAGATTCTCCCTGTACCGTTTCGCATTCTGTTCCGCCGCATATCTCAGATCAAGCTGCATCGCGCTCACCTCCCTTTTGTTTGTTTCTGGCGACAGTATAGCAAAGATGGTCTTTCCTGTCTGTCCGTTTATGGGACAGTTTCCCCATTCGCGGAAAATTGACCCTTAGGCGGCCCAATGCCCCTTCGATCACCCATGATGACAGTTTTGGGCCGCCAAAAGCCTGCCCTGTTCCACGAAAGTGAAATGGGGCCGCAGCGCCTGGAAAAGGCCACAGCGCGGCCTTTTCAGCAAGGCCGGGCGAAGCCCATGGATGAAGGTGTCACGAAGTGACGAAAGGGGTCGACCTCTTGCATCCCCTCTGCAAAAATGCTATGATGCTCCCATGAGAGCGACGAAGACCTTTGTGGAGCAGGCCCTCCAGCGGGAGGGGCTGGTGCCCAACAAGAACCTGGGCCAGAACTTCTGCGTGGACGAAGCCGTCCTGCAGAGGCTGGCCGCCGCGTTGCCCCTTTCCGGCCGGACGGTGCTGGAGATCGGCCCGGGGCTCGGCGGGCTTACGGAGCAGCTGCTCGATGCAGGCGCCCGGGTCTATGCCGTAGAGAAGGACGGTCGGCTGTGCGACTTCCTCCGCCGGGACCTCATAGACGAAAACCTGACCCTGATCCACGGGGACTGCCTGAAGACGGACTACAGCTTCCTGCCCCCGGGCTTCGTCGCCGCGGGGAACCTGCCCTACTGCATCACGGCGGATATTGTCACGATGCTGTTATCCCTCCATCCGGCGGGGATGCTGCTGATGGTCCAGAAGGAGGCGGCGGACCGGTTCTTCGCCCGTCCCGCCCAGAAGAACTACGGCCCCGTTGCCATGGTCTCCCAGCTCTACTACGAGGCGACCCTCCTTGGCGAGGTGCCCCCGGGGGCCTACGTACCGCCCCCCACGGTGACCAGCGCCCTGGTGAAGCTGAAGGCCCGGCCCGACGCCCCCCAGGAATCCCCCAAAACCATGTTAAAATTTGCGGCTGCCTGCTTGCGTATGCGGCGCAAAACGCTGTATAATAATCTTACTGGCACGCCGATGCTCAAAGGCGTCCTGGCGGACATGGGCCTCCCCGAGAACGTGCGGGGCGAGGCGCTGGCCCCCGGGGAGCTGCTGACGCTGTACCGACGACTGAACGAAAACTAAACAAAGGAGATACTGAACATGGAAAAGAAATTGAAGAAAGTCCAGCGGGGCGCCGCTTTCGGCTTTGTGGTGGTGAAGATCATGCGTATCCTGCTGCTCATCGCCATCGTGGCCATGATCGCCGGGCTGGTGTTCCTGGCCCTGGCCAACGAGAACGACCTGCCTCTGGACGCCGTGAAGGACGGCAAGCTGGTGCTGGATATGCAGGACCTCGACTTGAGCCAGCTGAACCTGGATTCCATCCCCGATATCGGCGGCCTCATCAAGGACGGCGTGCTGACCCTGGATCTCAAGGACGCCAAGCTGGCGCTGCTGATGCTCATGGGCGCGGGCGTGCTGGCGCTGGTGGCGACCTACGCTCTGCTTCTCATCGTGGGCAAGCTCTTCAAGCACATGAAGAAGGAGGACACCCCCTTCACCGCCGGCAACATCCGTCGCCTCCGGCTGCTGGGCATCCTCTATATCGTCTTCTGGGCCTGCGGCATCGCTCTCAGCTACTTCGTGGCCAGTGAGTTCATCCGCCGTCTCGCCCTCCCCGCCGACAAGGTGAACCTGAGCGCCAACCTCAGCTCCCTGCTCATCGCCCTGATCTTCTTCTTCCTGGCCCGGCTGTTCAGCTTCGGCAAGGCCCAGGGTGAAGCCCTCCAGGCCGCCGCGGCCGTGCCCGCCCCCGCCCCGGTCTATCAGGCCCCGGCTCCCGAGCGAGCCCGAGCCCGCCCCCGCTGTGGAGGAAGCCGCCGTGGAGGAGGCTGTTGTGGAAGCGGAAGCTCCCGCCGACCCCGAGATGTAACCCCAACGCAACCCAAAAGGGACGCCCGCCGGCGTCCCTTTTGGTATGCTTTCGCTTTTTTCGTTTCACCAGGCCCTATCGTCATAGGGACCGCTCTCCACGCCCCGGTCGTTGAGACGGCGGACCAGCCTGTCCAGGCTCGGCTTCCACAGGCTACGGAACCAATCGGCCTTGCCGAACCATCTGACCAGCGTGGGGCTAAGTGCGTAGTAGGTGCGGATGAACGCCCGGCCATACCAGCTCTCGGCCAGGGTGTCGTCCCGAAACCGCCGCAGCGTCCACACCTGAGGGCAGTCGTAGGAGCCATAGACGGCGGTAGCTACATAGCAGCCGCCATCGGATGACTTGCTGCTGACCTGTCGCAGCGCCCGTTGATTGTGGGGGTCGATCTCCAGAATCATGTGGGCGTATTTATCTGCCTGGGCGGGGTTCTCGTTCCACCGCCGCAACAGCCGCGCCACATCCTCATTAAGATCAATGTTGGATTCCTTCTCCGGCTTGTCTTCCTTCGTGATAAGATGCTTTGTGCCGCAGTAACGACAGATGCGATATCCGTTTTCCTCATACAGATCGTTGGAACCGCAACCTTGGCAGGTCAACACCTTCATTGTTTATTCCTTCTCAATGACCACGGCGTTGCCATTGGCCGTGACGCAAATGACATAGGGTTCATATACGGTTTTTCCAAGACTTGCTGTCTCCGGTTCAAGGGTGATGTAGTCAAAATCAACACCCACCACCGCGTTGCAGCCTAATTCGTATGCGGCTTCCTTAAGCTCCTTGATGGCCTGGATACGAATCTTTACTAAAGCGTCCGTTAGATTCTGTCCATTGCTGCTGACTTCGAAAAAGCCTGTGCGAGGAATCTGCACGGCGTCATCGCCGGAAATATACCCGGAATACTTTATAATACGATACCCTTCGAAATTAAAACCGGAAGAAATGAGCATTTTAGAAATAGCTTCATTCTTTTCTTGCTCTTTGCGAATCCGCTCCTGCTCCGCTCTTTCTTCCGCCAACCGTTTTTCTTCTTCTGCCAGCCTCTTTGCTTCTCTCGGTTTGATGACCTCTTCAGTAAACAGGTTTACTGCTTTTTCCACATCCTCATCGGCGATTTTAAGATTAGTAAAACCGCTCGTTCTGATTTGCGGTCTTCGAACCAGATAACGTTCAAATTCAACTTCATCAAACCCATGCGCTTGTGCTACTTCAGATAATTTCATAGTTGCTCCCCCTCTTTATTCATGATAAACGGTGCCATCCTGTCATCATTGATATTCTAACCAGTAAAATGACTTGTGTCAATAGCGTTACGCTACTGTCACACCGTTTATTCTGTGTCAGAACCACCTACAATATAAGGTAGGTGATAGTATGAAAACGAGATACAAAAAACAATATGAGAAATTCGGATTAAATGTGGTTTTCTACCGCAAGCGCAAGCGCCTGACCCAGTTCCAGCTGGCGGAGCTGGTGGACGTGGATCGAAGCCACATCAGCGCCATAGAGCTGGGCAACGTAGGGGTCTCCTTCGATGTACTCTTCAAGCTTTGCGAGGTATTGGAGGTCACGCCCCGGGAGCTGTTCGATTTCAGGGAATAACGCAAATAGCGCCCCGGACGGGGCGCTATTGTTATATGGCTTCCCCGCGAGGGAAGGTCCTTTTGCTTTGATCTGCCCCTTTCGTCACCTACGGTGACACCTTCCCCATCCTGCCCTTCGGCAGGACAGGGCAGGCTTTTGGAAGCGAATACCAAAAGGCTCCCCTGTCCCGTAAGGGATGGGGGAGCTGTCGCCGTAGGGCGACTGAAGGGGGTTTATAAATTCCTTCTTCCTTCCAGAGCCTTGGCCAGCGTGACCTCGTCGGTGTATTCCAGGTTCCCGCCGATGGGGATGCCGTGGGCGATGCGGGAGGCGGTGACGCCCAGGGGCTTCAGGAGCCGGGCGATATAGGAGGCGGTGGCCTCCCCCTCCACGTCGGGGTTGGTGGCCAGGATGACCTCTTTCACCTGACCGTCCTTACAGCGGTCCAGCAGCTCGTTGATCTTGATGTCCTTGGGGCCGATGCCCTCCATGGGGGAGAGGGCGCCGAAGAGCACGTGGTAACGGCCCGTGAACTCCCGGGTCTTCTCCATGGCGATCACGTCCCTGGGGTCGGAGACCACGCAGATCACGTCCGCCCGCCGCCGGGGATCGGCGCAGATCTCGCACAGCTCCCCGTCGGTGTAGGTGCCGCAGACGGGGCAGTTGTGGACCCTGGCCCGGGCGTCGGTGATGGCCCTGGCCAGCTCCTGGGCCTGTTCCTCCGGGACGCCCAAAATATGGTAGGCGAGCCGGGCCGCCGTCTTGCGCCCGATGCCGGGGAGACGGCCCAGCTGCACCGTCAGCCGTTCGATGGATTCGATAGCCATGGCTCAGAAGGGCAGATTCATGCCGCCGGTGAGACGGCCCATCTCCTGCTCCATGGTGGCGGCCGCCTCCTTGAGAGCGCCGTTCACCGCCGAGAGCACCAGGTCCTGGAGCATCTCCACGTCGTCCGGGTCCACGCACTGGGGGTCGATCTCCACGGAAAGGACCTCCCGGGCCCCGTTCACCGTGACCTTCACCATGCCGCCGCCGGAGGCCGCACTGAACTCCCGGGCGTTGAGCTCCTCCTGCTTCTTCTGCATGTTCTCCTGCATGCGCTGGGCCTGCTTCATGAGCTGCTGCATGTTGCCCATGCCGCCCATGGGGGGGAATCCGCCGTGCTTTGCCATATCTATATACCTCCTGATCGTTGTTTTCTATACGTTATGAGATGGTCAGCTTGTCCTTGAAGATGCCCACCAGGTCCGCTACGTCGCTGTCGCTCTCGCCCTCCCGCAGGAACAGCTTCACCCCGGGCTTGAGGGCGTCCAGCTCCCCCTGGATCACGGCGAAGTTCCGAGCGTTGATCATCCGGAGCTTCCCCGCGTACTCCGCCGGGAAGGAGACCGTCAGCTGATCCTCGGTGAGGGCGCTGGCCTGGCCGAATGAGGCGTATTTGTGGACCATGGCGTTGACCTTCTGGACCCGGGCCAAAACCTGCTTCCACAGGGCGTCGGCTTCGGCGGCCCCGCTGCCGGAGGCTGGCTTGGCCGCCGGTTTCGGCGCGGGGACCGGGGGCTCCGGCTTGGGCTGGGGCTTGGGTCCGGGTTTCGGTTGGGGCTGGGGCGCTGCCGCGGGGATGGGAGCCACAGGCTCCGGCTCTGGCCCATAGGCCTCTTCCGGCAGATACCCCTCCTCCGGAGGCGGCTCGGGCAGATAGTCTTCCCCGTCATCGGGGGCGGCGGGCCTGGGCGCGGTGGCAGCTGCCGCCGGTACGCCCTTCTCCTGCAATTCTTTCAACTGGTTTTCCACCAAGGCCAGCCGGGCGGAGAGGGCCTCCGCGCTCTCGTCGTCCACAGGCTGGGCGATCCGCACCAGCACCGTCTCGAGGAGCATCCGGGGGGAGGGGAAATAGCGCATGTCGCTCTGGACGGCCATGAGCTTCTCCATGGCGTAGAGGATGCGGGCGTTGGGGTGCTTCGCCGCCTGCTTCTGGTATCGGGCCATCCTATCTGCCGTGCAAGAGAGAAGGTCGGCGCAGTCCCCGCAGGCCTTGGCCAGGAGGAGGGATCGCATATGTCCCGCCAGATCCCCGGCGAACACGGCCATGTCCCGGCCCTCCGTCACCACCTCGTCGAGACCCAGCAGGGCCCCTTTGGCGTCGCCGGTGAGGAGCTTTTCCGTCATGGCGAAGAGGAAGTCCTCGTCCATGATGCCCAGGACGCTCTGCACGTCCTTGGCGCTGACGTTCCCGCCGCAGAAGGACAGGCACTGATCGAGGAGGGACAATGCGTCCCGCATGCCGCCGTCCGCCGCCCGGGCGATGATCCGAAGGCCGTCGGGGTCCACCCTGGCCCCGTCTGCCTTCAAAATATACTGCATGTAGCCCATGATCTCCGGCACGGTGAGCCGGTGGAAGTCGAAGCGCTGGCAGCGGGAGATGATGGTGGCCGGCAGCTTCTGGGGCTCCGTGGTGGCCAAAATGAACACCACGTGCTCCGGCGGCTCCTCCAGCGTCTTCAGGAGGGCGTTGAAGGCCGGGGTCGAGAGCATGTGGACCTCGTCGATGATGAACACCCGGTACTTCAATTGCAGGGGGGCGAACTGGGCCTGGGAGATGAGCTCCCGGACGTTGTCCACGCCGGTGTTGCTGGCGGCGTCGATCTCGATGATGTCCGCGTTCTGCTGGGCCGCCGTCCGGCAGCTGTCGCACTGGAGGCAGGGTTCCCCGTTCTCAGGATGGAGGCAGTTGATGGCTTTGGCCAGAATGCGGGCCGTGGTGGTCTTGCCCGTGCCCCGGGAGCCGCAGAACAAATAGGCGTGGGAGAGCTGCCCCTCCCGCACCTGGTTCATGAGGATGGTGGTGATATGCTTCTGACCCGCCATCTGCCCGAACCGCTCGGGCCGGTAGGTCCTGTACAATGCCTGATACGCCATACGCGCCTCCTATTGTATCAGTATACCACAGCAGACGCCCAGAGAAAAGCAATATTTATGGGAATTCGCCGGTGTAGAGGCATACCCGGCCGGAGAAGATCTCGGTGAGAGCCCGGACCAACTCCCGGCGGGCGCCGCCAGAGAGATCATAGACGATGAGCCGGGCCGGGGCCATGCCGATGAGGAGGCTGATGATGCCCTCGCCGCTTTCGTCCACGTACTCCACGCGGAGGGAACCGCCGTCAGAGAGGGAGCAGAGGCCGTCCCCGTGGAGGCACAGCCGAAGGGAGGGGCACCGGGGCGGCCGCTGATCGAGGAGCAGCCGCAGGACGCCGGCCGCCTCCCCGTACTCCTTTTCCAGCAGGACCTCCGAGAAGGCCTCCTCCACGCACAGCCGCCAGAAGAGGAGGGTGGAGCGCATCCGGAACCGGAGGAAGCCCTCCAGACACAGCTTCCCCTCCCTCCGAAGATAGTCGGAAAGCTGGGGCACCGTTTCGGACAGATCCTCCTTCTGCCGGGCCGCCTTCACCGCCCGGCGGAGGACCTGTTCTCTGTCCTCCCGATCGAGGGGCGTCTCGTCCGCCATGGCCGCCACCTCGAAGGGGGCCAGGTCGTGGATCAGCAGCCCGCCCAGGGCCTCAGCGAGGGCGTTCAGCCCCTGCCTCCCCTCCATGCGCACGCCCACGCCGCCCATGGCCGCACTCAGGGCGTAGGGCGCGCCGCTGTCCCGCAGCCGAACGTTGAGCAGGGATCCCAGGTCCACGTCGTATTCCATTGTCTGAATGATCCAGGACGACACCGATCTTACCTTCCCGATGAAACGCTTTCCTTTCATCCTATGTGGGTCGATGTCTATTGTGTGCTGAAATATGGATGCTATTCGAATTTGCGAAAACAAACGGGAGGGGCAAACCCCTCCCCTACTTGTGGTATATAGGTATCGCAAGAGCGATCCACGGATCGCCCGTTTTTTCAAAAGCTGTCCCAGTGCACCACCAGCACCGTGTTGATGACGAGGACCGCCAGCAGAAAGAGGATCACCAGGACGAAGGGGGAGAAGACGAAGGCTTTGACGGTGTCCCAGGTCTCCTTCCAGGACTTCTTCGCCCCCCGATACCGCCTGCGCCGACCGTCGTCGGTCTGGTAGTGGACCACCGGATGCTCGTATAGCTCCAGCCGCCCGAACTTCAGCATGAACACCGGCGCGAGGGGCACCATGATGCACAGCCACACCGCCGCCCCGCCCACGGTCAAGCCCTCCGCGGAGCAGCCGTTGAGGAGGAAGCCCAGAATGAGGGGCAGGAACACCGTCACCGCGGGCAGAAAGATCATCAAAAACAGCCGCCAGGGCGTGGTGAACTTCATGTCCACGGCCCGGTTCCTGCCATCGATGGGCAGATAGAACTCCGGCGGCGTCACGGCCTCCCGTTCGTCGTCCGAGGTGAAGATGCGTCGAGGCAGCCGCTCCCGCCCCAGGCCGCCGTACTCGTTGTGGTAGGCGGTGAACAGCACCAGCAGCAAAAAGATGAACAGTATGCCAGCCACCAGGAGCTTCCCCATCTGCTCCACCCCGAAGAGGGTCATGATCCCGTAAGCGAGGGCCGGGAACAGGACGCTGCCCAGGATGGGTTTGATCCACCAGGGCATGAGATACCGGTCCTTCTTCTCTCGAACGGCCACCTTCCCCGTTTGCCCGTTGACGGCGGCCAGGGTGTTCCCGGCCCGGAGATAGTAGACGGGCAGCACGGCGGACAGCTCCACCATGTTCCCCGTGTCGGCGGTGACGGTGACCCCCTTGGTCTCCAGCACCTTCGCCGCGAAGGGCCGGTAGTGGGCAGCGATCTCGTCCCCCACCCGGGCGGCAGTGGTCTCCCCGTCCGTGTCCCGGACCTTGACCCGCTGGCCCGCCAGGTAGGAGAAGTCGAACTCCTTCACGTCGGCAATGTCGTAGGGCTCCATGCCGTCCAACAGGAGATTGTCGAGCTGCTTCGACGTGTTCACGAAGCTGCCCTCCCAGAAGCCCCGGCAGCGGTAGATCTTGCTTTCCCGGCGGCTGACGCCGCAGCTGGTGGGGCCCTTCACCAGTTCGTAGGGCAGATAGAAGCCCTTCAGCTCGTCGATATGTTTCCTGACATCCCTGGCCTCAGGCCTGCTCTGGTTCTCACGGCACCAGGCCAGCAGGTTTTCCCTGGCCTGGTCCTCCGTGACCTTGAAGGGGATCAATATCTCCGGGAAGCCGTCCACGCCCAGGTACTCCTGACGGACCATGTTCCGGCCGCAGAAGGCGCAGCTCGTCATCATCTCCTCCCGGGGGAAGATCACCTCCGCCCCGCAGCCGCCGCACCGGGCCTTCTGCAGGGGGAACTCTTTCCTCTTCGCCTCCAGCCGCGCCCGGTGCATCTGCCGAAAGCCCTGCTTCTCCGCCAGGGGCTCCCGAATGCCGGTCTCGCCGCCGCAGTAGGCGCAGCAGTAGACCTGGCGGGCGATGTCGAACTTGGCCGGGGCGCCGCAGCTGGCGCAGTAGATGTTGATAGGTTCGTAAGCTTTCGCCATGGTCGCCTCCTTACAGCCAGCCCGTGACGAGCCCCACCACCAGGCTCAGCACCGCCGCGCCGCCGATGAAATACCAGCCGATCCGCTTCATGCCGCTGCCCAGCTCCCCGTCGTCCTCGGTGATGTGCAGGTGTTTGGGCTCGTAGGGGTTGAACCACAGGCGCACCGCGGAGCCCTCGGGATATTCCTCCGGCTTCAGCTCCTCCTTAGCCTGGATCTCCACCTCCGTGCCGTTGGCGGAGAAGGCCAGCAGGGGAAAGTAGCCCTTCCGGCTCCGATACTTGCCCTCCGTCACGGTCTTGACCGTATATCGGACGATCCTGGCCTCCGTCTCCTCGGTCTCCCGTTCCAGCTTCCGCCGAAACCAGCGGTCCCGCAGGACACCGTAGATAAGGCTCATCCAGCCCAAACTGGAAAAGCCCAGGAACAGCTCCAACACCTTCATCAAGTCCATGCTCGCTTCTCCTTCTTCTCTATCGCAGACACTTCAAAAACGCCTCGGGCAGGGGCTCCGCCCCCGTGTACCAAGCATAGCCCGGCACCTCGGTCCGTCCCGCGGTCAGCCGCACCACCTGCATGTGCCACACCACGTGGGTGAAGATATGCTGCCGATGGACGATCTCCCAGGCTCCCAGGGGCCGGACCCCCAGGGCGGTGAGGGCCGCGCCGATCTCCTCCTGGCTGAGATGCCCAGGCCGGTTGGGCAGCTCGTAGAGCCCCGACAGCAGGCCGGTCTCGGGCCGGCGGCGGATGAGGAAACTGTCCCCGTCCCGCACGGCGAAGACGGTCATATCCTCCTGCCGCTTCTGCTTCTTCTCCCCCCGGTCGGGATACTCCCCTTGGGTGCCGTGAGCTTTCGCCCCGCAGCAGTCGGCCAGGGGGCAGCTCTCGCACATGGGGGACTTGGGCAGGCAGATGAGGGACCCGAGGTCCATGAACGCCTGATTGAGATCCCCCGGCCTTTGACCCATCCGGGTCCGCAGGAACTCCGTCCACCGATCCCGGACCTTCTGATCCGTCACGTTGTCGCCGTCCTCGAAGAGCCGGGCCATGACCCGCAGCACGTTCCCGTCCACGGCGGGCTCTGGCTCATTAAAGGCGATGGACGCGATGGCTCCGGCGGTGTAGGGGCCTACGCCGGGGAGCTTCTTCAGCTCCTTCGCATCCCGGGAGAACCGTCCCCCGTACTGCTCCGCCACGACCTGGGCGCACTTCTTCAGATTCCGGGCCCGGGAATAGTACCCGAGGCCCTCCCACAGCTTCAGCAGCCGCTCCTCGTCGCAGGCGGCCAGGGCAAAGACCGTGGGCAGTTCCGCCATGAACCGGCCGTAATAGGGGATCACCGCCGCCGCCCGGGTCTGCTGGAGCATGATCTCCGACACCAGCACGGCGTAGGCGTCCCTCGCCCCCCGCCAGGGCAGGGTGCGCTTATGAGAGTCATACCATTCGAGCAGGGCGACCGTAAATTCCATGAAAGCAGTATACCACATCCGCGCCGAATGTGCTATACTGGGTCCATCAAGAATCGAAGAGGGAAGAGATATGGATTTTGACGCCATCACCAAAGAGGCCCGGGAGGCCATGGACATCCTGATCAAGGCGGCGAACCCCAGGCCCGGGAGCATCATGGTCCTGGGCTGTTCCACCAGCGAAGCCGTGGGCAGCCGCATCGGCTCCAACTCCAGCGCGGACGCCGCCCAGGCCATTTTGAAGGGCGTTCTGCCCGCGGTGAAGGAAGCGGGCCTTATCCTGGCGGTCCAGGGCTGCGAACACATCAACCGTTCCCTGTGCCTGGAGCGGGCGGACGCGGAAAAGCTGGGCCTCATTGAAGTCTGGGTGCGCCCCCACGCCCACGCCGGCGGCGCCTGCGTCACGGCCTACTATGAGCAGTGCCAGGACCCCGTCATGGTGGAGGGCCTGCAATCGAAGGCCACATTGGGCATGGACATCGGCGACACCCTCATCGGCATGCACATGCGGCCCGTGGTGGTGCCGATCCATTCCCCCCTTCGAAAGATCGGCGAAGCCAACCTGGTCCTGGCCTTCTCCCGGCCCCGGTACGTGGGCGGCCCCAGGGCCCAGTACGTCCAGCAGACGCGCTAAATAAATATATTTTTTCCGTACCGCCAAAAAGTGCCCAAATCGTTTGCAATTCCGAGATCGAATGGGTATAATAACATTTGGTGCTCTTGTATGGGTCTGTGGTTGCAAGTCGAAGCCAGTCGCAGGCGAAACGATCCACGTAAGCGGGCAAAGCCCCGTGAGCATGGTGCGGCTTAGAGGTAAGACCAACCGGGAAACCGAGAGAGGCAGTAGTGGGGAGCCATGTGGGCTTAGGAGCGAACCCTCCTGTTGGCGAGTGTGGGGGCAAAGACCAGGTCAGCCATACAACCGGCATCAACAAAATACCAAAAGGGGAAAGTACCATGTTCGAAGACAAAGTTTTGATCTGCAGGGATTGCGGCCGTGAGTTCACCTTCACCGCCGGTGAGCAGGAATTCTACGCCGAGAAGGGCTTCCAGAACGAGCCCGTCCGCTGCAGGGACTGCAGGAACAACCGCAAGAACGCTTCTCGCAGCGAGACCCGCGAGATGCACGACGCCGTCTGCGCGGACTGCGGCGCACCCACCAAGGTGCCCTTCCTGCCCCGGAACGACAAGCCCATCTACTGCTCCGCCTGCTTCGCCAAGCGCCGGGCCCAGAGATAAGCTGCGTGTCAAAAGGAGAGCCGCTCCCGCTGGAACGGCTCTCTTTTCTATTGTCCTTGGATCAGTAGTTGTTGCCGGTGCCCCGGTGGGACACGGGGTCGGACACGGCGGGCACCAGCCGGGAGTAGCCCCAGACCAGGGCGTCTGCCCAGGTCCGCTGGGGGTCCGAGGGGGCGGAGTGCCAGTTCACATTCTCGCCCATGAACACCATGGCCGCCGAGGAGCCGCCGTCCAGGTTGTAGGCCACCTGGACCCCCTGATCCGCGAACACCTGGGCGAACTGGGACATGGTGTAGCCGTAGGCCCGGCGGGGATCCCGGCCGTCCGACACGATGATGACGAAGTGGCCCGGCTCCACCATGCCCACGCCGCAGCGGGGGTTCTCCTTGGCCACGAAGTGCTTGTCGACGTCTGGGTTGATCTCCCCGTTCTCCACCAGGATGGGCCCGAAGCTGAAGGCGGACAGCACGCCGTCGTCCAGCAGATCGATGCCCGCCACCTCCCGGGGATGATAGACGCTCATGGTGAAGTCGTCGTTGATGACCATGGTGGCGGCTCCGGCGTTGTCGGAGTAGAGGACGCCGTTGCGGATCAGGATGCCCTTGAAGCTCACGTCCGCGTTGTTCACGTTGTCCCCCGTGACGGCCAGCACCGCCCGGTAGGTCCGGGCCATGCGCCAGGGGGGCTCGATGGGCATGGCCGCCCGGTAGCGGGTGGACACGGCGGAGCGGAAGGTGTTCACGTCCCGCATGCGCACGTGGGCGATATACTTGACGTAGGGCTTGTTGTTCTCCTGAGTCTCCACCCGGTCGATGATGACGGACAGGATGTCGGAGCGGTACTCCCAGTGGCCGCCGTCATAGTCCTGAACGATCACCTCCGCCGGTTCCCCAGCCTGTCGGAAATACTGGTCGTTGGGATCGGGGGTGGCCGTGGGGGCCGGGGTCGCTGTGGGCTCCGGCGTAGCCGTAGGCTCCGGCGTAGGCTCCTCCGTGGGCTCCGGCGTATGGGTGGGCTCCGCCGCAGGCGCTTCGTCGGGCGCGGAGGTGGCCGCCGGGGCGGTGGCCGCGGGGGCCGGCTGGGCCGTCTCCTGCTGCTCCTTCATATCCTTCTGATGGACGGAATAGCCCACGTAGGCCAGCAGGCCCGCCAGCACCAGCACCAGGAGGGCGGTGGACCGCCGCTTCTTCACGAAGCACAGGCCCGCGATCACGAAGACGCCGCTGGCGGCATACAGGGCCAGCGTCCCCTTGCCGAAGCCCAGGAAACGGAATTCTTCCTGAGCCGCCTCCGGCTCCGCCGCAGGGTTTTCCTCAGGTGGGGTCGTGGCCATGGGGGCCGGCGTATGGGCGGCCGTGGGGGCCGGGGTGGCCGTGGGGGCCGGCGTGTCGGTGGGCTCCGGCGTTGGCTCCGGCGTGGGCACGGGGGTGGGTCTCGTATAGGCCATCAGTTCGCCAATGTCGATATGCTCGAAGAGATCGTCCCCCTGCTCGTCCTCTCCCACCCATGAGAAGGCCAGCGTCAGATGGACCGTCTCGGGGATGACCGTGCCAAAGGAAGCTTCGGACACGTACTCTTTATACGCTTCATTGGCCACCTCCGCCCCGGTCCGGCCGTCGTAGGTCAGAAGGGGCACGGTACCGTCCACCACGGTGGTCCCCTCGGCGGACAGATGGTACAGCTTCTGGATGGGCATGTCGATCTTCCGGTTCGAGGCGGACTTGTTCACCAGGGTCTTGATGAACCAACCGGTGTAAGCGGTGCGGACCATGGGGGAGCTGTCCTCCGGGTCCACGGTCACCACCACCTTGGGCCGATAGGTGCGGAAGAGGGCCAACACCTCGGTCTTCAGGCTGTCCTCCTTCCAGAAGGAGGACATCTTGTTTCGGTTATAGGTCAGGTGGTCCTCCTTCTGCATGAACACGGTGACCACGTCGAGGCCCATGGCCTGCAGGGCCCGGAAGGCCTCCTGGACCTGGTTGCCGTCGTCCCGGCCCATATAGACCAGGGCCGTCTTGATGCCGCATTCCCCGGCGTACAGGGGCAGCAGGCCCCCCATCATGTCCACCTCATCGCTGACGCCGGACAGGATCACCATCAGGTCCACCTGTCCCGTGGTGGCGCAGTTGACGGGCGTCTCGCCCACGGGCAGCACCTTGATCTCGCAGAGGCTGGCGATGGAGCGGATGGCCTTGACGGTCATCTTCCGGGCCCCCTCTGCGTTCAGGAACATCCGATAGGGCACGGTGGAGTCCGACACCCGGCGGATCACCTTGTCCTCCCCGTCATAGAGGGTGATCTCGGTCTGATAGTTCACGTCGAACCACTCCAGCAGCAGGCCCCCCGCCTCTTCCGTCCACTCCACCGTCAGGGTCTGGCCGGCTTTCAGGGTGAACCGGGTGCGGTAATCGTTGTCCCGCAGGTGGTCGGCGGCGGCCTCCCGCCCCTCGGGCACGGTGATCACGCAGGGGATCTCCCCGGCCGGGTCCGCAGACGCCGCCGACGGAAGGGCGACGGTCAGCGTCAGCGCCGCGAGGAGGATGAAGATGATGGCTCGTTTCGTCATGTGGTCCGTTCCTTGCCTTGGTCCGGGGTCCTTCGCGGGCGGCCAGACGCCGCACCTATGACCCCATGGTATGTAAAGTATATCTATTTTTCCCTGTCGAATCAAGTCCATATTGACTTTTTCCTGGGGATGCCGCACAATAAGCGCATGGATACCGATGTGACGACGCAAGCCATAGGCCCCGGCGCTGGACCGGACCGGGGCCCCGAAGAGACAGCCAAAAAGAAACGGAATACCGTCCTGATCCTGCTGCTGGCCCTGGCTCTGTGCGCCATGGCAGCTGGCGCGTACGCGCTGATCCATCTCAGCGGACTGAAGCAGGCCCGGCAGGCGGCGGACGAGCTCATGGCCCAGGGGGACTACGCCCGGGCCCTCGACGCCTACGCCCGGCTCATGGAGGACGATCCCCTCAGCTTCACCTCCCTCGCCGACGCCTTCCCGAGCGCCGGGGCCGACGGGGTCCTCGCCTGTGCGGACGCCCTGCTGGAGACCGCGGAAGGCGCCCACTATCTCAAGGACAACGGCGTGCTGCCGGAGGTCCTGGCCCGGGCCGATCACCCGGCGGTGCCCGCAGCCTTCAAACCGTCGCTGGAGCGCCGCTCCCTGCTGTGCGAGGCCGTCCTGGCGGAGGAGGCGGGGGGCCTCAGTCGGGCGCTGGCCCTGCTGAACGAGGCGGATCTCAGGCAGGAGCTTTCCCGCTCCGTGGAGCAGCAGATCATCCTGGGCGACGCTCTCCGGGCCCGGGAAGAGGGGCGATATGAGGACGCCATCGGCATTTTGACCGAGGCGGGCCTGGCCCCGGAGCTGGCGGCGGAGATCCGCCAGCAGATGGTGGACGAGGAGGACGCCCGGATCGTCGAAGGAGCCCGGGCCACCCTGGCGAACATGGACCTCGCTGGGGCCCTGCAGGCCCTGCAGGGCCTTTCCCGGGAGGAGGACCGGCTGGCCTTCGAGGCGGAGTTCGCCAAGACCTGGGACGAGGCGCTGGCCTCCCTCCACGAACAGTATAAAAACCGGCTGTGGGCCGGCGCCTGGTACACCCTGGCCCTGGGGGACACGCCCCTGCTGACCGGGGATAGGCGATACGCGGACCTGGACCTTTCCCCCCTGCAGGAGGGGACCGTGACCGGCGGCACGTTCTCCTTTATCCAGGTGATCGGCGGCCGCGTCCGGCTGCTGGGGGACAACCTGGGGTCCCAGAAGATCGTCGATACCATCACCGACGCCAAGGCCGCGGCCCTTGGCATGAACCACGGCCTCATCCTCCATGCGGACGGCACGGTGACCGACCTGGGGGCCCGGCAGCACGGCCGCAAGGCCGTGGCCGACTGGACGGACATCGTTCAGGTGGCCGCTGGCGGGTTCCACAGTCTGGGCCTGAAGGCGGACGGCACCGTGGTGGCCGCCGGCCTCGACCGGGACGGCCAGTGCGAGGTGACGGGCTGGACCGACGTGGTCTCCGTGGCCGCGGGCCTGCGCCACTCGGTGGCCCTGCTCAGCGACGGCCATGTGGCGGCCGTGGGCGACAACAGCCTGGGCCAGTGCGACGTAGGCGACTGGGAGAACGTCATCGACGTCCGCTGCGGCGGCACCTTCACCCTGGGCCTCACCGCCGACTATCGGCTGCTGGCCGCGGGCGACAACAGCTGCGGCCAGTGCGATGTAGAAGACTGGCCCCAGGTGGTGGCCTTCGACGGGGGCCTCTGGCACACCGTGGCCCTGCTGGCCGACGGGAAGCTGGTGACCGCCGGCGCCAACGGCCATGCGCAGGACGCCCTCGATGGCACCGCTCTCTTCGGGTCCCATGGCGACGTCCAACGAACTGCCGCAGAGACCATCGCCGAGACCGAGTACGTGTATGTGGCGGATCCCCTCTCCGGCCCCTGGATCTACTGCAGCGGCGACGGCTGCGTCATCGCCGCCTACGATTCCGACGCCAGCAAGATAGCCCCCACCCGGGCGGATCTGATCTGCACCTGGGGCCATCCCCCCGTGGGCATCCTGTCCGGCGGCGGCAACCGGCCGAAAGGGCCCGTCTACCCCGCCCAGTTGGCCAAACAGAACCGGTCGGTCTTCGCCATCACCGGCGACTACTTCACCTTCAGCTACAACGCCGACGGCCTGCAGATCCGCTGCGGCACCGTCTTCAAGGAGGCGACGAACGAGAAGGGCTTCTCCTTCTACCCCGACGGCTCCATGCGCATCGTGGACCCCCACGCCACCACCGCGGAGGACCTGCTCCAACAGGGCATCCAGGACAGCTGGGTGTTCGGACCCGTGCTCATCGAGAACGGTGAGGCGGTGGACATCACCGGCCATCCCCTGTCCTTCAACGACGTGACCATGCGCACCGTGTTCGCCTCCCTCTGCCCCTACCATCACGTGGCCGCTGCCTACAGCACCTCCACCCTGGCCCAGGTCACGGCGGACCTGCTGGACTACGGCTGCGACATCGCCTACAATCTGGACGGCGGCCGTTCCTGCATGATGCTGTTCATGGGCAAATTCATCAACAAGTCCTGGTACATCTATGAGGGCGGCTGGCGGGCCCTGCAGGATATGGTGGGCTATCTCACCAGCGAGCTGGTGCCCAAGCCCTGACGGCCCCCGTACAGTATCACGGATCGAACCCCCGCCTGGGGGCTTTTCTCTTGACAATGGGGCCGGATAGGGATAGAGTATGGCCATCTGTGCAAGGATTGGAAACGAGCCATGGAAACGCGAAACGAACTCATCGAAGGGCCCATCGTCAAAAGGCTGCTGATCTTTTTCCTGCCCATCGCGGCGGGGACTCTGTTTCAGCAGCTGTATAACGCGGTGGACGCCTTTGTGGTGGGCAAGTTCGTGGGCACCGCCGCCCTGGCCGCCGTGGGCGGCAGCCCCGCCATCCTGAGCAATCTGGTCATCGGCTTCTTTGTGGCGCTGACCGGCGGCGCGGCGGTGGTCATCGCCCAGCTCTTCGGCGCCCAAGAATACGAGCGGGTGTCCACGGCCATGGGCGTGTCCTACCGGCTCAGCGCGGCGCTGGGCCTGGGGATGGGCGTTTTGGTGTGCCTGTTCTCCCCCCAGCTGCTGCGGCTGCTCAAGACCCCAGCGGACACCTTCGATCAGGCCCTGCTCTATCAGCGGATCTACTTTTTGGGGGCCGTGTTCCTGCTGCTGTTCAATATGGGCTCCGGGATCCTGCGGGCCATCGGCGACGCCCGGTTCCCCTTTTTGTGCCTGTTCGTGAGCTGCGGGCTGAACATCGTGCTGGACATGACCTTCGTCATCCTCTTCTCCTGGGGCGTGGCGGGGGTGGCCGCGGCCACCGTCCTTTCTCAGGGGGTGGCGTCGCTCCTGGTGACGGGGAAGCTTCTCGCTCTGAAAGGGCCCTTCCGGCTCCGCCTGGGGGTCAGGGGCGACAGGGCCCTGCTTCGAAAGATGCTGCGCATCGGCATTCCCTCGGGGGTCCAAAGCTCCATGTACGGCTTGAGCAACCTGCTTTTGCAGGTGGGCGTCAACACCCTGGGCACGGTAGCGGTGGCCTCCTGGGCCATGTCCGGCAAGGTGGACGGGGCCTACTGGGCCATTACCAGCGCCTTCGGCACTGCCCTCACCACCTTCGTGGGCCAAAACTACGGGGCGGGCAAGCTGGACCGCATCCGGGCCTGCGCGAAAAAGAGCCTGGTGTTCATGACCTTGCTGACCTTGGCCGTCAGCGGCGTTCTGCTCCTCTGCGCCCGGCCCCTGCTGGGCGTGCTGACCGACGATGGCGCCGTCATCGACACCACCTGGTTCATCATCACTCTCTTCGTGCCCTTCTACCTCTTATGGGTGCCCATCGAGATCTTCCCCGGCGTCCTTCGGGGCGTGGGCGACGTGCTGACCCCGTCCCTCATCCTGGCGGGGGGCATCTGCGGCTTTCGCATCCTGTGGCTGTTCACGGCCTTCCGGTTTTCGCCGGTGCTGTTGACCCTCTGTATTTGCTACCCCCTGTCCTGGGTGGTGACGGACGTAGCTGTCTATCTCTACTTCCGCCGCAGCCCCGTCATGACCCGGGCCGTCCGCGTCATCGACGGCGACTACGACCACACCGCCCCAAAGGAGGAAAGCCTATGACCGCCAGAAAAAAACGCGCCCTGCTGATCCTGGGCCTTGGCCTGCTCCTGCTGGGCGCAGTATGCGGGGTCTATTTCGGCACCTACAGCCGCGCCTCGACGGAGGCCGCCGCCCTGCTGCAGGGCAGCGAAACGGTCCGGGTCCAGGCTGTGGACGGAGGCTGGCTGCTGGACGGGCCGGGGACGGGGGACGCCCTCGTCTTCTACCCCGGCGGCAAGGTGGAGCCCACGGCCTATCTGCCTCTGCTGACGATCCTCGCCGAGGACGGGGTGGACTGCTTCCTGGTGAAGATGCCACTGAACCTGGCCATCTTCCATACGAACGCCGCGGCGGCCGTCCAGGACGCCTATGTATATGACCGCTGGTACATCGGCGGCCACTCCCTGGGCGGAGCCTGCGCCGCCCTGTACGCCGCCGAAAATGGGGACCGGCTGACCGGCCTCATCCTGCTGGCCGCCTATCCCACCAAGCCCCTCGACGAGCATCTCGCCGTCCTGGAGCTCCACGGCAGCGAGGACGGGGTGATAAACCGGGACAAGCTGGAGAAGGGAAAACAGTATCTGCCCGCCTCCGCCGTGTCCGAGGAGCTGCCCGGCGGCAACCACGCCCAGTTCGGCGACTACGGCCTCCAAAAGGGCGACGGCGCGGCCACCGTGTCCCGGGCGGAGCAGACCGCATGGGCCGCGGAGCGGATCGAAAAGATGATCCTGGGCCGTTGAGCCCCAGAAAAGCCTTGCGCCGAAACGGGAAAGGCTATATAGTGAGATCATACGAGATCAGGAGGATGACTATGGCGGAGGACGAACGGGCATACCGGCGGCAGCGGCGGACCTATACCGCCCTGTTCCCGGCGGCGAAGCTGCTGATGAAGGCCCTGCTGAACTACACGGCGGAGCCTGCCCCAAAGACGGAGGGGCCCTGCCTTATCCTGAGCAACCACGTGACCGACTTCGACCCCATTTTGGTGGGCCTCAGCTTTCCCGAGCACATGTACTACGTGGCCGGGGAGAACGTGATGCGCATGGGGTTCCTGTCGAGGATCGTGGAGCGCTACGCCTCCGTCATCCAGCGGGTCAAGGGCACCACCGACGCGGAGGCGGCCCTGCAGATCCTGCGGACCCTGCGCAAGGGCCGGAACGTGTGCATGTTCGCCGAGGGGAATAGGACCTTCACCGGCGAAACGTTGCCCGTGGTCCCCGCCACGTCCAAGCTGGTGAAGCTGTCCCGCAGCACCCTGGTCACCTACCGCCTCACCGGCGGCTACCTCTCCACCCCCCGGTGGAGCACCCATCGCCGCAAGGGAAAGATGACCGGCCGGGTGGTGGGCGTCTACCCGCCGGAGGAACTGAAGAAGATGTCCGAGGCGGATGTGGCGGCCCTGCTGAAACGGGATCTCTACGAAAACGCCTACGAGACCCAGGCGAAGGCTCCCGTGGTCTTCCAGGGCACGGCCCTGGCGGAGACGCTGGAGACCGCTCTGTACCTCTGCCCCAAGTGCCATGGGATCGACACCCTCCATAGCCGGGGGGATCGGTTCTATTGCGATTGTGGCCTCTCCATGACGCTGGACCCCTACGGCTTCTTCCAGGGGGAGGACCTGCCCTTCAAGACCCCTCTCGAGTGGGACAAGTGGCAGACCGGGGAGATGGAGCAGCTGGCGGACGCCCTGGGCGAGGAAGCCGCCTTCTCCGACGGCGACCAGACCCTGAACCGGAAGGAGGACGACCACAGCCTGACGCCCCTCACCACCGGCACCATGGCCCTCTACCGGGACCGGCTCACCATCGGCGAGCTGACCTTCCCCCTGAAGGACCTTCGGGGCATCGGCCTCATCCAGCGCCAGGGCATGGTCTTCTCCACCGCCGACGCCGATTACGCCGTCACCGCCGACAAACTGCGCTGCGTGCGAAAGTATCAGACGCTGTTCGAGTTTTTGAAAGCAAAGATCGATTGATTGAAAAAGATCGCCCACGGCGATCTTTTTTAGTGTATCCGCAAACCTTTCGGCAGATGATTTTTGAGGATGCCGTCGGACCCCTTGCCCAACCCCAAGGCCAGCCCAGCGAAGGTCACGGCGCACCAACCGGTGATGTCCGTGGGCACCGTCTCGCCGTGGAGGTATTTCAAGGCGTCCTGTTCCGAGAGCTCTGCCCTCTGCCGCAGGGGCAGCCCCGCCGCCATAGCGAGGGCGTGGACGGGGACGAACCGGCCCTTGACCGTTTCACCGAGAAGGAGCCCCGCCCTGAGGAGCCGCAGGCCCTCCAACGAGCAGGGCAGGGGCGGCAAGAGGAGCGAGCGACCATCGGGGAGCAGCCGTATAGGACCGGAGAGACCGGTACACTCCTCCCGCACGAACGGATCGACCAAAGGCGCTTTGTCGCTCCGCTGGGGGAGATAGGCCGTTTCCGGGGCCGTGCCCCGACGGCGGAGCTTCGCCGCGTACTGGCCCTCGCCCAGGGAGGTATGGGGATAAAGATGATGCTCCTCCACCAGATCAAAATCGGGAAATTCCGACAGGAACCACCCCACGTTCTCCTCGTTCTCCGCGGGGGAGAAGGAGCAGGTGGAGTAGACCAGCTGCCCGCCGGGCTTCACGGCCCGCTGGGCGGAGGTCAGGATGGCCCGCTGCCGCCGGGCGCAGGCCTGGACGTGCTCCGGGGACCACTCCCGGACGGCCCCGGGGTCCTTGCGGAACATGCCCTCCCCGGCGCAGGGGGCATCCACCAGCACGGCGTCGAAGACGGGGCCCGTGAGGGAGGTCAGCTTCTCCGGGTCCATGGAGGTGACCACGACGTTCTTCGCGCCCATGCGCTCCAGGTTGCCGAGGAGTACCTGGGCCCGGTTGGGCACGATCTCGTTGGAAAACAGAACCCCGTCTGGCACCTGGGCCGCCAGCTGGGCGGACTTGCCTCCCGGCGCGGCGCACAGGTCCAGCACCGCCATGGCGGGCGTCAGGTCGAAGAGGGCGGCGGGCATCTGGGCGGACAGCTCCTGCACGTAGTACGCCCCGGCGGCGTGGAGGGGGTCCTTCCCCGGCGCGAAGCCCCCCGGCAGCAGGAAGCCCTCGCCTCCCACGGGGACGAAATCGGGCCGCAGCTGAGCCAGGGCCTCCGGATTCAGCTTCAGGCCATTAGCACGGGCCGCCCGCTTTTCGGGCTCGTCCATGGCCAGGAGATAGGCGTCGAATCCCGCCCCCAACTGGTCCTTCATGCGGTTCAAATAGGCTTGGGGCAGGTTCATAGGCGTACGCAGGCCCTCCCGTTCAGGAACACCACATATTTCTCCAGGACCGGCCGCCCGGTCAGCTGATTGAGGGCCCGGGCGTACAGCTCCACCTGCCGCCGATGCCGCTCCGCCCAGGCGGCGGGGTCCCCCTCCACCCGGTCGGTCTTGTAATCGAGGAGCACGAAGCCGTCCCCCTCGCGGAAGCAGGCGTCGATGACCCCCTGCAGCAGCACCCGCTCCTCCGTGGCCACGCCCAGCAGCTCCGCCGTGTCCATGGCCAGGGTGAAGGGCAGCTCCCGATAGACCCGGGGGCTCCGGCACATGCGGGCAAAGAGGTCCGTTCCAACAAAATATTGGAGGTTCGCCCGATACCGGGCCCCGTCTTTGGCGGCCAAGTACTCGTCCAGCTCCTCCGACCTCAGGGGCTTCAGCGGCAGCCGCCGCAGCAGCTCGTGGACGTCCGTGCCCCGCTTCAGGGCCCCCGCCGCCTCGGCGAAGGCGGGCTCGGCGAAGGTCAGGGTATGGTGGTCCGACAGGGCGGTGACGGAGGTCTTGTTGGGCACCCCCGCTGCTCCGGTGAAGGGGTATTCGTAGCTGTACCGGCTGGCCAGGGACCGGACCAGCACCGGATCAGCCTCGGGCAGGGGCGGCCTCGCCTCCCCGTCGGGCAGCGCAAACTCCTCCCGGGCGTGTACAAAGGCGGGGATTCGGTCCTTCGCCGTCATCAGAACCCATTTGAGGAAGGACCTGGCCCGCAGCACCCCGTAGGGGGTCAGGCTCTCGGGTTTGTCCAGGGCCTCCCGGGCGTTCTTCTCGGTGCCCACCATGATGAGGCGGCGCTTTGCACGGGTCATGGCCACGTACAGCACCCGCATCTCCTCCTCCACCTGCTGCCGGCGATTGAGGAGCAGCACGCCCCGGCGGGACAGGGGCTCCCGCTTGATCCCGTCTTCGTCCACGAAGGCGAGGCCCATGCCCAGCTCCCGGTGAAGGAGCAGGGGAGCCTTCTCCCCGTCCCGATTGAACTGACGATTCAGCTCCGAGAGAAACACCACGGGGAACTCCAGCCCCTTGGACTTGTGGACGGACAAAATGCGGACCACGTCGCTCTGGACGGTCTGGGATGCCCCCAGTTTGGCGGAGTCCCGGACGTCGTCCATGTATTTGAGGAAGCCGTGGAGGCCGAAGCTGCCGGCCTCGTCGTAACTGCGGGCCCTGCTCACCAGGGCGTCCAGATTGGCCTGCCGCTGGGCCCCGCCGGGCATGGCTCCCATCTCGATGTACAGCTCCGTCTCGTCCAGGAGCCGAGACAGCAATTCCTCCACGCTGGCGATCATGCTCTCCCGCCGCCAGCCCTCCACGCGGTCCAGGAACTGGGCGGCCCTGCAGCCGGGGTCCTCTGCCGCCGCGGCCAGCAGGGTATCCAGCAGCTCCCCCTTGGGATAGCGGGTCCTTAGCTCGATCAGTTCCTCATGGGAGAACGCTCCCACCCCGGACCGGAGCACGGACAGCAGGGGGATGTCCTGCCGCCGGTTGTCGATGACCCGGAGGAGGTCCAGCATGACCCTGACCTCCACGGACTCGAAGTAGCCGCCGGTGAGCTGGGCGTAGCAGGGGATGCCGCATAGGGCCAAGGTCCGGGCGAAGGTCCGGGCGTTGGTCATACCGCGAAGGAGGATGGCGAAATCCCCGTACCTATACCGCCGGGGATCGCCCTCCGCCTTCTCCTGATAGAGTTCGTTCTCCATGAGCTCCCGGATACGCTTGGCGCAGAAGCGGGCCTCCGCCTCGGCGGTCTCCATGTCCTCGTCGTCCTCCACGTCCTCTCCGGGCTTACGCTCGATGAGGTGGAGCTCCACCGCCCCCCTGGGCTGATCCATGCCGGGCCGCAGGGCGGCCTTCTCATCGTATTCGATGGGGCTCTGGCCGGGGCGCATGAGCTTCTCGAAGACCCGGTTCACCGCGTCCAGGACCTCCGGACTGCTGCGGAAGTTGTGGCTGAGGTCGATCCGGCTCCCGGCGTCCCCGGTGAAGGTCCTCAGCTTCTCCAGGAACAGCCCCGGCTCCGCCATGCGGAAGCCGTAGATGGACTGCTTCACGTCGCCCACGAAAAAGAGGTCGTCGGACCGCTTGATGCGGTTTAGGATGGCCTCCTGGACGGCGTTGCTGTCCTGATACTCGTCCACGATGATGGCCGTGAACCGGTCCCGATACTCCGCCGCGGCCTCCTCGTTCTCCAATATTTTCGCGCAGAAGTGCTCCTGATCGTTGAAGTCGATCTGGTCCCGCTCCCGCTTCATGCGGTCGTAGACGGCCTGCTGCCGCCGCCAGAGAGCCGTCAGGGCCAGCAGGACCTGGGCGCTCTTGAGGTGGATGGCCCACAGCTTCTCCCTGTCCTGGCCGTAGGTCTCCGCCTGACGCTGAGCCTCCTTTTTCACCCGGTCCCGGGCGTCCTTCAGGGCGTCCTTATCCCGCTGCTCCATATCCTTCTGGATGGGCTGGCGGCCGAAGGTCACGGCGGTCAGGGCCTGGGCGTAGGCAGCGGCGTCCTTCTGCAGCAGGGCTCCCTGGGCGTGGGGGATGCCCTCGTCGAGGTGAGCGATCAGCTTTCCCCAGGCGGGGGGGTAGCTGTCCCGCAGGCGAACGAGGTCCGCCAGAGCCGCCTCGAAGGTGGCCTTGTCCTCCTCGAAGCAGATCTCCACCGCCCTGTCGTAGGCGTCCCGACTGGTCAACTGTGCTTCCGCCCGGGCGAGCCAGCCCGCGGGGTCCGGCTGAGCCATCAGAAACCCGGTGAGGCTGTCCAGGGCCTTCCTCAGCGTGTCCTCCTTCTCGAAAGCCCGGGCGAGGAGCTTATAGCTGGGGACGTCTTCGGTAGCGAGGGCGGTCAACGCCTCCGTCACCGCCTGAGCCCGCAGCACGGCGCTCTCCATCTCGTCCATGGTGGCGGCGGAGGGGGACAGGTCCACCAGGTGGAAATAGCGGTTCACCACCTGGCGGCAGAAGGCGTGGATGGTGGAGATGCTGGCGTTGGGGCACCGGGCGCTCTGGCGATAGAGCCGGGCCTTCCGGTCATCGTCGTCCGCTGCCGCGGCCCGCTGCTGCAGGGCGGTCTGGATGCGTTCCTTCATCTCCGCGGCGGCGGCCCGTGTGAAGGTGAGGATCAGGAGCCGGTCGATGTCCATGCCCCCCTCCACCAGGCGGACCACCCGCTCCGTGAGCACGGCGGTCTTGCCCGCGCCGGCGGCGGCGGACACGATCAGGTTCCCCTGTTCCTCGATGGCGCGCTGCTGTTCTCTCGTCCAGTTCATTGCAGCACCTCCGCCATCTCCAACAGCTCCGAAATGGTCAGTTTCCTGGCGTCCCGCTCATGGCAGCCCTTCTGCTGTCTGTCGAACCGGCAGACGGACTGGTAGGGGCACCACTTGCAGGCCCCCTTGTAGGGCGTGATCTGGGCCTCGCCCCGGCACATATGGTCCACGGTCCGCTCCGCCACGGCCACGGCCTCCCGGACCAGGACCTTCATGTCCTCCTCCCGGCACACGTTGCCGCTGAGCCTGCCGTTCTTGTTACGGCGCAGGCTCTGGACGATCTCGGAGGCCCCGTCCAAATCGCGCTCCAAAGCTGCCGCGGAAGCGTCGCTGCTGGCGGTGACGCCCCGGAGGACGTGGCGCTTCTCCTCCCCCTCCTTGGCGGCGGGCAGGGACAGGGGCATGTAGTACATGCCGCCGATCTGGCCCTCCAATCCCTCCACGGCGGCGAGGTACAGGGGAAGCTGGAGACTGAGCCCCGCGGCGATCTTGCCGGGCTCGAACTTCCGGTCCCCCATCTTGTAGTCGATGACCCGGTAGAAGCCGTCGGCGCTTTTGTCCACCCGGTCGATGCGTCCGTAGAGCTTCACGGTCCGGCCGTCGTCGGTCCGGAGGCTGAGGGGCGGGAAGGGGCCGTCGGGGCCGAAGCCCAGCTCCGTCCCGTAGGGCCGGTAGGACCCGGCCTGCATCTGCTTCACGATGGACCGGGCGCACTTCTTCACGGAATCGATCCGGAGGAACAGGGCTTCCTTCAGCCGCACGTCCCGGACGAAGATACCGTCGTTGTGGGCGACGATGAGGGAGGGCATGACCTCCTCGACCAGGGCGTCCGCGTCCTCGTCGGTAAGATCGGCCCAGTTGAGGCCCCGCTCCTTCACCAGCTTCAAAAAGGCGTCCAAAGCGTCGTGGAGGAAGGTGCCCGCGTCGGATGCCTCCTCCTTGCTCTCGGGCCGCTCCTTGGCCCCCAGGCCATATTTAAGATAATGGGAGAAGGGGCAGCGATTGAACATCTCCAGTCGGCTGGCGCTCATGCTGGGGGCGGCGCCGTACATCTTTTCCGCCAGGGCCCTGCCGAAGGGGGCCGGGGAGATGCCGCCGCGGATGGCGTCCTCCGCCCGACGGAGCCGGGGTCCGTAAGCATCGTCCTGGGCGAAGTAGGCCCGCTGGACGGGCAGCTGGTCGCTGACGACCCCCTCCCCCTCGTAGAGGGCCAGCTCCCGCACCAGACGGCGGAAGCTCCCCTCCCGGTCCGAAGGATAGGCCCTCTCGCTCCGGGCGTCCAGGGCCTTCACCTCCGGGAACAGGCGCTTGAGCCGCCCCAGCAGGGGGGCGGGAGCCAGCTCCGCCCCGTCGGCGGAGTAGGCATAGCTAAGATAGATCTTCTGCTGGGCCTTGTTGAAGGCGGTGTAGAGCTCCAGCCGCTCCAGCTCGGACAGGGCCTCGGTGCCGTCCCACAGCTCCAGGCCGTGCTCCTTCAGGAGGTCCAGCTCCCCGTCGGATATGAGCTCGTCGTCGGTCCGGGCCCGGGGCAGCAGCCCCTCGTTGCAGCCCAGGACGAAGAGGACCTGCACCGCCGGGGTCCGGGTCCGGACGAAGTCCCCCAGGATCACCTGGTCCGCCATGCCGGGCAGGACCCCCATGGTGGAGGGCCTGGCCCCCTCCTCCAAGAGGCCCAAAAACTCCTGCTGGCTCAGCTCGTCCTTCCCCCAGATGGCAGCGATGTCGCTCAACAGCTCGCTCAAAATGGTGTAGACCTGGCTGAACAGCTCCCCGTCGTTGGGGCGGCCATCGGCGATCAGGCTCTCGCCGTCTGCCCGCAGCCGCTCCCGAAGGCCAATTTCCTCCATGTAATCGTAGACTGCCCGGGCCTTCTCCTCAACCGTGGTGCCCCGGCCCAGGCCCTCCCTCAGCCGTGCGAGGGGCGGATAGAGGGCCGAGCGGACCCGTTCCGCTGCCTCGGGCACCTCCCCGAAGGTAAAGGGCTTACTGAGGCTGCTGCCGAAAAGGCCGTAGCGCAGCACGTAGTTTTCGAATATCTCCCCCTCGGCCACGGTGCAGGGGGCGTAGCCGCTCTTCAAGACATGGAGGGCGTCCTCCATGTTCCCGTTCTGGACGAAGCGGACGGCGGAGAGGACCATGTCCATGGCGCTGTGGCCGGTGACGGGCCGGGAGGCGTCGTAAAAGAGGGGGATGCCCTTCCGGGCGAAGGCGCGGCGGACCCGGGACACGTAGCCGCCCCCGTCCGTGACCATGATGGCCACGTCCCGATACCGGTACCCCTGGCGCACCAGCTCCATGACCTCCTGGGCGCAGCGCTCCGCCTCCTCCTCCCGATCCGCCGAGGCCCACAGGGCGATGGCGGGGGCCGGGCCGGGGAAGGGAGCTTCGCTTTGGGCAAAGAGATGCTTTTCGAGGTGTTTCAGCTCCGCCGGCCGGGGCTTGTCCTTCCGGCAGCCCTCGGTAAAGAAGGGGCTGCCCGTGGCCTCAGCCACTTGCTGGAGCTTGTAGTAGATGCGGACGTCCGGGGCAAAGAGGGTGGCGTCGTTTCCGTCCGGGTCCATGCGCAGCGTCACCGTCACGGTCCTGCACACCTGCAGCAGCCGCTCCAGGAGCCGGAAGGGCTGGCGGCTGGGGATGTCGATGCCGTCGATGTACAGGTCCGTGCCCGCCAGGAAGGAGCCGGGAAGGGCCTCCCCGGCCCGGTCCCAGAGATCGCTCTCCGTCAGATACCGGTCCCGCAGAAACTCTTCGCTCTCGCCGTACAGGAGGGCGATGTCCTCCATCTTCCCCCGAAGCTGGCTCCCCTCGGGCAGGGTGGCCGCCACGCGGCGCAGGTCCTCCGGCATGACGCCGCTCTGCTTGCAGCGGGTGATGATCTCGTCCATTCGCTCTACGAACCCGCGGCTCTCCGCCACCCGGCCGAAGAGCCTGAGCTCGCTTTTATGGTTCAGGGCCGCCTTCTTCAGGATCATCCGCCGCCCCGGCGTGCCGATGACGGGCAGATCGTTCCCCTGCTCCTGCAATACCCGCTCGCAGAGCCGGGAGAAGGACAAGACCTGGACCCCCAGCAGCCCGCCGAGGCGACTGCACAGGGCCTTCTCCGCCTCGAAGGTGTACTGCTCCGCCACGATGAGGGTGGCCCGCTCCCCCTTCCGGGCATGGTCACAGAGCCGGTCGTAGAGGCGGGAGCTTTTCCCGCTGCCGGACCGGCCCATCCAAACGGTGAGGGGCGCGGCCATCAGAACCGGGCGGTGTGCACCGGCGTGTACACCATCCTGCCTCTCTCGTTGGCGCTCTCATATAGGACGATGGAATTGACTCGGAAGCTGGCGTTCTCCGGAGGGACCAGGTGGGAGATGTCCCCGTGCTCCACGGCCCGGCCCAGGGTGACGTGGGGGATCAGCCGCCCCTTTCCCTTGCAGAAGCCCCGCTCCCACAGGTTCATCTCCAGCATCTCGTGGATGCGATCGAGTTCGGTGAGGTCCCCCTCTGCCCGGAGAAAGCTGGTCCGGGCGCCGCCGTGGTCGAAGTACCCGTAGCCCCCCAGCTTCAGGGTGAAGGGCCGGGCGTCCGCCACCGCCTGGTCCATGGCGAAAGCGATGTCGGCAAGGTCGTTGCTCTCCCCGATGAACCTGAGGGTGATGTGATGGTTCCCCTGGGGCACGAACCTGCCCCCGGTGGAGGCTGCCCTCAGCTCCTGCTCGAAGGCGAACACCTTCTTCTGCACGTCCTTCGGCAGCGGTACGGCGATGAACAGTCTCATTTCCCTTCTCCCCCATGATGATCTTGAGATTATTTTACCTGATTGCAGGTCCCTTGTACAGGGTCAACATGAAATTGAAACGGCCCCTTCCGTCGCCAGCGGCGACACCTCCCCCATCCTGCCTGCCGGCAGCACAGGGGAGGCTTTTGGAACGCGATGCCTCCCCTGTTTTCCAAAGGAAAATGGGGGAGGTGTCACGAAGTGACGGAAGGGGGAAACTATGATACAATGCAGGGAACCTTTGGAGGTCTTTGTGCGTCTTTAGGGTAGAATGATCATTCGAGACGAAACGAAGAGAGGACGGAACATGATCTCAACATATGCCTTTGCCCAGGAGATACGGGAGCTGACGGACACGGCGTTCGCGGTGTCGTATCTCATACTGGGGAACCGGGCCGACTGCGAGGACGCCATGAGCGAAGCCATCCTCCGGGCCTACGAGCGCCGGGACAAGCTGAAGAAGCGGGAGAGCTTCCGCGCCTGGTTTTTGCGGATACTGCGAAACGAAGCCTACAACGTCCTGCGCAAACGTCGGCGACTGACCCCCGTGGAGGAGCTGCCCGACGGTCCGGCTCCGGACGCGGACAGCGCGGGGTGGCTGGATCTGAGGGCAGCCCTCCATGAGCTCTCCGAGGACCAGCGGACGGCTCTGCTCCTCCATCAGGAAGGCTACTCCTTGGAGGAGATCGGCGAAGCCCTGGACGTACCCGTGGGGACGGTGAAATCCCGGATCTCCCGGGCAAAGAAGACCTTAAGGACCCTATTGGAGGACGAATACAATGGAAAAGAAGATGCGATATAACGTGCGGGAGGCTTTGCCCGACACCCCCGATACCTTCTACGACACGGTGGAGCGGACCTTGGCCGCCTGCCGCGAGCCGAAAAAGGAGCGGGCCTGGGGCGGCCTCCGGCTGAACCGGCGGCTTCTGGTGCCTCTGGTGGCGGCGCTGGTGCTGCTCATCGCCGGGACGGCGGTGGCGGCGGGGGTGTGGCTCAGGGACAACTACTCCCCCACCCGCTACATGGAGACCACCAAGGAGCAGCGGGAGCAGCAGGGCAAGACCATCGCCGACGTGGAGCAGGCCATCGCCTCTGCCGCGCCCCAGACCGGGGACTACCGGATCGTCATGCTGCCGGAGTTTACGAACGCCGCGGAGCAGGATGAATGGCGGGTGAAGATGGGCCAGCCCAAGTACAATGAAGCGGACTGGGCCTGGGTCCGGGAGATCAAGCCCGAGGTCCAGGAGGTGCTGATCGACGGGAGGACGCTGGCTTTCAACATCCGTCTCAACACGGACCACGCCCAGGCCTTCACCTGGCCGGACGTGGAGGGCCAGTGGGTGGACGCCCTGGTGGACAACATCAGCTTCCGTCGGGAGGGGGACAGCATGGCCTACCCCATCGTGTCGAGCGGCGGAGGCATCAACCCCAGCATGGTCACTGACCAATGGGCCACCCTGTACACCGACGTGATCCTGGACCAGCAGGGGGTGGACTTCCCCACCGACGGCCGGGTGGAGCTGACCGTGGAGATCGGCCTCCGGGACGCCCGGGTGGACGACATGGCCACGGTGGGCATCGTGGGCCGGATCTACTACACCTTTTCCTTCGACGCGGCGGCGGGCTTGGACGTGGCCCCGGCGCAGGTAAATGAGCGGAAGCTCTCGGGGAGCTATGTGCTGACCGTGGACGACTGGTCCGATCCCGACAAGCCCAGGTACTACAACCAGCGGGTGGATCTGGACGGCGTGACGCTTAAGGAGGAGATCCGCTACCGGCAGACCGGCGTCTACGTGACCTACACCGTGGCGAAGGCCCCGGCAAGCTGGACGGAGGCCATGAAGAGCTCCCTGCTCTACCCCAACCGGGAGGGCAAGTGGCACGGCCTGTACATGGAGTACCGCGTCGGTCCGGAGGGGGAATGGCTCCCGGTGGGCCATGAGAACTGGGGCAAATTCGGCGAGAACACCGTGATCCTGCCCATCTTCCCCTCGGAGTACGAGAAGGCGAAGGAACAGGGCGTCACCCTCCGGCTCACCGAATACTATGGCACCGCTCTCAACGGCGCCCCCATCGGCGAAGACTGGACCATGGACGTCCCCGCCGGCTCCATGACCTGGAACTTCGACCTGGTGGCCCAGGAACTGGCCACCATCGAGTTGCCGATCCCGTAACCCCTTCAGTCACTTCGTGACAGCTCCCCCATTCGGCTGATGCCGAACAGGGGAGCCTTTGAGCGAAAATAAGCCTCCTCTATGCCCGTAAAGGGCATGGGGGAGGTGTCGAGCAAAAGCGAGCCGGAATGGGCGGTTCACGCAGTGAACCACTCCGGATACACGTCCCGGTAGGGGTTCTCCGGGTCCGGGTCCGTGGGGTCCCACCCAAGGGTCTGGTCCCCGTTCATGTAGGGTTCCTCGTAGATGAGAGCCGGGGCGGCGGGCGGCGGCGGCCCTGCTTCCCGGGTCACGGTGACGACTGTGCCCATGGGGCAGTTGTTGTAGATCCAGCAGGCGTCCCCCACCAGCATCCGCACGCAGCCGTGGGAGGCGGGGCTGCCCAGCATCTCGTATTCCGCCACCAGCATCTGTTTCTTGCCGTTGTTCTGCGTTTCCCGGCCCTCGCCGCCGATGGGCACGGTATGGAACAGGTAGTGGCCCTGGAAGCGGCTGGCGTACTGGCCGTAGACCATGATGCCGTTCATCCGGGTCAAGGCCTTATACTTGTACTTGGCGTAGATGCGGTGGGTGCCCAGGGGGGTGCGGTGGTTGTAGAATCCGGTGGAGCAGATCATGACCCGCTCCACGGTCCAGTCCCCGTCCTTGGCGAGGAAGCAGACCACGCTTTCGCTGCCCAGATACACCGTGAGGGCCCGGGCCCCCTCCCGCCGGGGCGGGTCCTGGGGGGCGTAGGGGGAGAGGAACACGGTCTCCTGGGGCTGCGCCTCCGCGCCGTAGACCGGGTCCTCCTCCGCCGACCCAGAGTAGAAGGCCAAGGGCTCCTGGCCGAAGCTGCCGTACCGCAGATACTCCTGGGTGGTCTTGTTCTGATAGAGGCCCGGCGTCACCTCCGCGAAGCTCTTGCGGAGCCGCAGCGCGGGGTCCGCCGTGGCCGGGACGAAGGTGGGGGTGGGGGACGGGGTGGGCGTCGCCGTCGGCATCGGCGTGGGCTCCGGCGTAGCCGTGGGCTTCAGGGTCGGGGTGGCCGTAGGGGCCGCTGTGACCGGAGGTGCGGCCGTGGGTGAAGGCACCTCCGCTTCCTCCACGGGCATACAGCTCAGAGGCAGACAGAGAAGGAGCAGCAGCGTCAAGCATGCGGTTTTGCGGAGGACGGTCATACCACGATTATAAAAAAACGCCTGCCCGGAGGCAAGCGCTTTTTTTGTCAAAGGGTTTACTCTGCCTTGGGGGCTCCCACGGGGCAGACATTGGCGCAGTTGCCGCACTCGATGCAGGCGTCGGCGTCGATGACGAAGATGCCGTCACCCTCGGTGATGGCTTCCACGGGGCACTCACTGGCGCAGGTGCCGCAGGCGATGCACTCATCGGTGATTTTGTATGCCATACTGATTACCTCCTTACAGATTTTCAATTCATTATATCATACGGGACCCAAAATGCAATGGGCAGTTTTGGGGGGAAGCTGTAATTTCGTCGAAGAAGGGGGAAGGGGGTCTACCTTTGGGGCGGCCCTTGTTTTCGACAGAAGTGGGGTGGTAGGTTGGGGAAAAAGGAGGGGATGAGGATGAGTGCGTCTGCCGCGCCCCTGGGGCGTCCCGTGCCGCCGCCCCGGCGGGACATGGAGCGGAGTTTGTTTCTGCTGCCCATCGACAGCATCCGGCCCAACCCAGACCAGCCCCGACGTACCTTCGGTCGGGAGGAGCTGCAGGAATTGACCCTGAGCATCGCCCAGGTGGGGCTCATCCAGCCCCTGACCGTGCGGCCCAGCCGGGAGGGGTACGAGCTCATCTCCGGGGAGCGGCGGCTCCGGGCCTGCCAGCTGCTGGGGCTCCGGGAGGTGCCCTGCATCGTGGAGCGGGTGGACCCGGAGAAGAGCGCCCTCATGGCCCTGGTGGAGAACGTGCAGCGCGCGGATCTCAGCTTCTGGGAGGAGGCGGAAGGGTACCGGCGGCTGCTGAGTGTCTACGGCCTCGACCGGGAGGAGCTCTGCCGCCGGATCGGCAAGAGCCCCGCCTTCCTGTCCAACCGGTTGCGGCTCCTGAAGCTCCCCCCGGCGGTGCGGGAGGCGGCGGAGCAGGGGGCGTTGAGCGAGCGCCACGCCCGGCTGCTGCTGTCGGTGGACACGGAGGAGGAGCAGCTGCGGCTCATCGAGCGCATCGTTCAGGAAGGGTGGAGCGTGCGTCAGGCGGAATCCTTCGTGGAAAAAAAGACCAGGCGGCCAAAGCCTCTCCGGGTGCTGCGGCTCACGAAGGACTGCCGCCTGTTTCTGAACGGTCTCAACACCCTGCTGGACCAGCTCCGGCAGGCGGGCATGGGGGCCGATATGGAGACGGAGAAGCGGGCGGACGGTCTCGACGTGACCGTCCATATCCGCACGGGCTGAGCCTACTTCTCCTCGTCGTCCCCGAACAGCTTGTCGTTGGGGATCTGGACCCCCTTGTAGTACACGGTGCCGTTGTTGGTGAAATGATCCCGGGCGATGTGGATCTTGAGATCCACGTCGTCCATGTCGAACAGGTGCAGCGCCCCGTTGTTGACGGCCTGGCCCCCCAGGAAGCGGAGCTCGTATCCGCCCCGAAGGTACACGTCGCCGTCGTTCTCGTACCAGCCCCCGGTCAGGGAGAAGGTGGCCCCCCGTTCCAGGTTCTGCCGCCCCCCGGCCTCGATGCGGAAGGTGCCGGTGGTGATGGTGGTGCACATGCCGCCGGCGTAGACGCCCCCCTCCTCCACGATGATGGTGCCGTAGTTCATGCGGTCGCAGAGACCCATCTCCCACACCCCCTGCAGGCGGACGGTCCCATAGTTGTTGATGATGAGATCGTTCTTCTTGCCGTCGCCCAGGATGGCTACCTCCGGTCGAACGGTGAGATCCGCCGACACGGGGATGAGGAGGCTGTTCATGATGCGGATACTTGTGACGGCGGGGTCGTTCACCGCGGAGAGCAGGTCCGCGTACCCGTAGACCGGGGTGTCGAGGCACACCACCTCAAAGGGGACCTCCCCCAGCTCCGCCGCCGCGTCCAGGAGGCTGGCGTCGATATACACCGTCTCCAGGGCCGGCAGGGACAGGAGGCCGCCAAGGTCGGTGAGGTCCGTAAAGGCGATGTTCAACGTCCGCAGATCCTTGAGGTCCGTGATCCCCGCCAGGGAGGGAAGGCTGATATGGGATACGTTCAGGTATTCCAGCCCTTCCAATGCGCCGATGGCGCTGAGATCCGATATGTTGTCATGGGACACGTCCAGCCGCGTCAGCCCCGTGAGGCCCAGGATGGGGTCCAGGGATTCGATGGGGTCGTTGCAGATGCACAGCTCCCGCAGGTTCACCAACAGGGCGAAGTCCTCCAGGGACGATACAGTGCCCTGAGGGATCAGCCGCGTGCCCAGCCGCACCCAGTCGTTCTCCCCGTCCGCGAACAGGCGATAGGCGGGCATGGAATAGGTATCGAGGGGAGTGTCCCCGTAGACGTAGAGGGTCTCTACGCTGCCAAAGTCCAGGGGCACCCCCAATTTCCGCAGGGTGGAGTTGGGGAGCCTGGCCTGGATGGGCTTCCAGTTGAGGCCGATGAACAGGCCCAGGGCCAGCACCAGGGCGCCGGCCACGGCCCAGGCAGCGGTCCGCCGCCGCAGGGCCCTCTTCTGCTGGGGGGTCACGGACAGGTTCTTGAGGGCCGGGGCCCCGAACAGCTTCTGCTGGAAGGCGGCCTCGCTGTCCTCTCGGTATTTGAACAGGGCCTGGGTGTCCCCCAGCTGCATAGAGAGGCCCGGGGTCAACGCCGTCTCCTTCAGGTGGATGGCCAATACGGTCTTTCCCGCCTCGCAGGCCTCCGCCACGCCCTTCAGCAGGGCTTTGTCCCGGACGGCCTCCGGGGACAGGAACAGCAGCACCAGCCCGGCCCGCCGGAGGACGCTTTTGCGGCGGGAGGGCAGGGCGCTGTAGACGCCCCGGCGCTCCAGGACGTTCAGCAGGGCCAGGGTCTCCTGTTTGTCAGCCTTCGTATAGAGTGCGTAGCAGAACGGGTATCGGTTTCCGGAATACGGCTCCATCTTTCCCCCTATCGCTTCACCACCACGTCCACGTCCCGATCCCCCAGGGCGGCTAAAACGGCGTCCAGGGCGTCGTAGGATACGAACACGGTCTCCAGCTCGTCCAGGACCCCCAGGGCGGAGTAGTCCGTGGCCGGAACGTCGATGAGTTTCAGCGTCTTCAGCCCCGGCAAGCTGCGCAAAAAGGAAAGGTCCGAGACCGGGTTGCCGCTGACGTCCAGGTATAGTAGCTCCGGCAGGGCGGACAGGGCGTCGAAGGATCCGATGCTTTCGTTCACCAGAGCAAGGTAGGTCAGGGGCCCCTTCTCGATCGCCAGATCCAGCACGTCATCGCGGCCCGCTTCCGCCTGTTCATCCCCCACGTACCAGACGCCGCCCCTAAACCGGATGGCGGAGGGGTCGGACACCAGGTAGTTGCCGCAAAGATACAGGGATTCGCCCTCGTAGGCCCGCAGCAGGATGTCCCGGCTTACGCTGTCCCGGAACACCGTGATCTCCACGTCCCCCTTTTCCGCACTGCCGGCGGCCGTGCCGGAGGCGGTCAAGGCCCTGGCCCCCAGGGAGGGGATCCAGCCGGCCACGTAGGCCACCACGAACAACACCGTCAGCAGAAACAGGGTCCCGAACAGGATGGACGCCCCGTGCCAGAGGTTCCCCTTCCGGCGGCTGACGGAAACAGCCGCGTAGCCCGTGACCCCGTCGCCCAGGAAATCGGCCCCCAGCTCAGTCTCCACCGCCCGGGCGATCCTAAGCCCGTCCCCGTTCTCCCCATGGATGACCTTGGCCGTGGAGAACTGCATGGCGAGATCCTCCGGCAGCTCCACCGGCTCCAGATACACCAGGATCATGGGCTTGCGCTGGGACACCGCGTAATGGACCTCCCGGACGCAGTTCTGGGAGCGAAGGAACCGGGCGGACAGGAAGAACACCGCGGCCCCGGCGTGGAGCAGGTGGGAGGCCACCACCTCCGGCCAGTTGGTCCCGGCTTCGATGCCCGCGTCGTACCACAGGCGATATCGGTCCCCATCCAGGGCGCCCACGACGGACAGGACCCGCTCGGCGTCCGCGTGAGCGTAGCTGATGAACCCGTAGGGCGCGGTCCCGGAATAGGTCTTGTACAGCGGTCTCCTGCCTTCGCCCATAGCTGCCTCCCAAGTCGATCTGTGCTGAAAATGCTGGCAATTCTTAGAAACAGTATACTATAGGGCCCTGCACATTGCAACAACTGCAACCCCTTTCGTCTGCTTCGCAGACACCTTCCCCATTCGGCATTCGCCGAACAGGGCAGGCTCGTTACGCTGCGACAGGAGCTTGCGTTTGAGCAAAAAATATATAGGTTGTTTCTTTGAAGGCACCGTGGTATCATGGGGGGGTGAACGAATCCGAATTCTACAAGGCCACCCAGAGCCGCGCCCTGAACGGGGTATATCTGCTGCACGGCGAGGAGGAGCTGACCAAGGCGGAGGCCGTCACCCGGGTCAAGAAGCTTTTGGACCCCGGGGTGCTGGCCCTGAACTGTCAGAGCCTCCGAAACCCTGACGCGGACACGCTCCTGTCTGCCGCGGACCAGCTGCCCTTCTTCGACGAGGTGCGGCTGGTGCTGGTGGAGAGCTGGGACGCCGCCCTCATCGAGACCCTGGAAAGTCGGAACCGGCTCCTCAAGATGGGGGACACCACCATCGTCCTGTTCGTCCAGCGGGGGGAGTGCCCCAAGACCAGCCGGCTCTTCAAGGCCCTGGCCCCGGAGAACCGGGTGGTGGCCTTCGAGAAGCTGACCGGGGACCGGGCCGTGAACATGCTCCTTCGGGAGTCGGCCCTGCGGAACGTGGACATCAGCAAGGCCGTGGCCCAGGCCCTCATCGATCGGGTGGGTCTGGACGCCTTCCGGCTCAGGAACGAGTTCTCCAAGGCCGCGGACTACGCGGGCCCCGGCGGGACGATCACCGTGGCGGTGCTCAATGAGACCGTCACCCCGTCGCCGGAGTACGACGCCTTCGAGATGCTGGACGCCCTGCTGGACGGGAAGCGGAAGAAGGGGTACTCCATGCTCCTGAACGCCCTGGACAGCGGCGAATCGCCCCTGGGCCTGGCGGGGTTCCTGGAGGGGCGGCTGAAGCTGATCCTCACCGCCCGGGAGTATCTCGACCGGGGGCTCGATGCCCGCGCCGCCGCCAGGCAGCTGCCCGGCAGCCCCTATGCCGCCCAGATCGCCGTGAAGAACGCCCAGCGGCGGACCGCGGCGGACCTGATGCGGGCCGTGGCCGCCTTCGCCGACGTGGACGGGAACATCAAACAGGGGATATATAAGGACCGGGACGCACTGCTCCTGGCCGTGCTGAATACCTTTGAACAGAAAGAGGAGGCTAAAAAATGAAGTTCGCCATCATCGGCTGCAATTCAGAGGACGCCATCACCTTCCCCCACCACGCCGAAGTGGTCACCACCCCCTACGGCAACGCCCGGGTCATCCATGCCACGCTCCCCAACGGCCGAGAGGTGGATTTCCTCACCCGGCACAGCGTCTGCCTCCAGGAGGACGCCTATGAGACCAACTTCCGAGCCAACATCTTCGCCCTGTACCTTTGCGGGGTCACCCATATCATCAGCATCTCCGTCATGGGCACCTGCGACTACTCCTTCCAGCTGGGGAGTTTCTGCCTGATCTCCGATTTCATCGACTTCACCCGGCTTCGGGAGAGCTCCTTCCGCATCGAGCACCGGCTGGTCCGCCACGCGGGCATGGACGACGTGTTCGACGCCCACCTGACCGACGCCCTGGAGGAGGTCATCGAGGCGGAGAAGATCCCCTACGAGGGCCGGGCCGTGTACGCCGCCCTGGACGGGCCCCGGTACGAGACCGCCGCCGAAGCGCGGATGATTCGGGCGCTGGACGCACAGGTGGTGGGCATCACCCTGGTGCCGGAGGCGCCCCTCTGCCGGGAGGTGTGCATCAAGTACGCGTCCATCGGGATCATCGCCCGGTACGCCACGGGCATGGACCGGGACGTGACCGACGAGGACCTTTTGCGCATCTCCGCCCAGCACAAGGGCCGGGCGCTGGAGGTGGCGCTGAAGGCGATCGAGGCGTATAGGGAATAATACTTATTTCTCTTTGCGACTTTTTCTTTTCAGGTGAAAAGAAAAAGTCGCGCAAAAAGAAAAGCCAACAAAACAGAGAAGGGACTGCCGCGAGAGCATGATCCCTTCTCAAAGTTCTTTTGGCGCAACCTTTTCTTTCAAGAAAAGGTTGCGAAGCTTTCCATCATTCCTATTTATAAAATATGTTCCAGTACACCGGCCCCCACATGTTGGCCAGCATGCAGAAGAGGATCAGCGCCGTCTTCCAGCCCCCCAGGGGTTTTCGAACGAGGCCCATGGCGGCCAGTATCCCCACGTAGGGCAGGAAGTCCATGGCGTAGCGCATGCCGAACTGGGCGTACCCGTTGCCGTAGTTCATGAGGAAGGGCACGGCGCAGGCCACCGCGGTGGCGAGAAGGAACCAGGTCAGCTTGTCTTTCCGATATTCCGCCCGGACCGCGGCGTAGAGGGCCGGGGACAGGTGGGTCAGGGACACCCCCGCCAGGGTGGGGATCACGTAGGGGAACTCCCTGGTGAACTCCGGCCCCAGCAGGAAGATGGAGTAGAGGTTGAAACGAACGTGCTTCAGCTGCAAAGGCCCGCCCACCTCCTGTTCCGCCGCCTTCAGAAAGGCCAGCTGCTCCTCCCTGGGCAGGGTCTGCATCTCGTTGTATCGGTCCCGGTACAGGTCCTTCAGGTGGGTCAGGTTGTAGCCCTTGTCCATGATGGTGCCGAACCGGGCGTAGTTGTAGGCCATGTACAGGCCCCCGGGCACCGCCGCCCCCAGGCAGAAGAACAGCAGGGACCGGACCCATTTCTCCCGGGGGTACCGAACGAGGATATACCCGCCGAAAAACAGGGCCCCCAGCAGGTTCGGCATCCGGCAGGTCACCGCGCAGCCGTAGAACACGCCGGCAAGGAACAGGTGCACGTCCCGTCGCTTCTCCTCCGGCGCCGTCAGAAACGCCATGCCCAGGAGCAGGAAGAACCAGCTCGACACGTGCCCCAGGAACCAGCCGTGGCCGAGAGCCGCCAAGAAGCAGTGGACCGTGCCGAAGGTGAGGAGCAGCGCGCACCAGATCCGCTCCCGCCGGTCCCGGCCGATGTGCATCTGCCGGAACACCCGGTAGGCGAGGGCCGTGTTGGACGCCCCCAGGAACAGGGACAGCCACCCGATGTTGAACCCGGCGACGCCGTATACCGCCACGAAGGGCAGGCACAGGATGGCGGGCCCCGGCGCGAAGTGCATGTACACGTGGCCGCCGAACTCCACGCTCTCGAGATAGGCCGGCATGCCGTCCACATACAGATGCCCCTGTAAGAGCGCGTCCGCGAGATAGCTGTAGTTGTTGTAGAAGACGTATTTGTGATCGTTCAGCAGGAACAGGACGAGGAAGCTCATGAGGAACAGCAGCACCTCCACGGCCCCCTCCCCCACGGCCGGCCGCTCCGCCGACGGCTCCCGCCGACACCAGAGCCTGTCCAGCCAGAACAGGGCTATGAGGAACAGGAACAGGCCGCCCATGGTGCCCAGATACCCGTAGTCAGGTGCCATTTTGCCGTTCCTCCCTTCCCATCCTGCAGGATCGCCCGTTTCTGCCATTGTACCCCAAGGACCGCCCCCTGTCAACGCGGCCCCGGCCCTCCTGCCAAAAATGCCCACGTATCGCCATTTCCCATTTGGCCCCCCTGGTCCCGTTTATCCACAGCCGGGACCGGAAAATTATCCACATTGTCCACCGTCTTATCCACCATGGCCGGTTTTTCAAGCCTTTTAGGTGTGGATAAGGCCGTGGAGAAGCTATTTTCCGCCCCTTCGCCGGTCCAGAGGCCGCCAAGCCTGAGCAGCGAACATAAGCTGCAGGACGGCGCAAGCCGTCCTGCAGGAAGGGAGTATATCGTTATCTGGCGTTTTCTATTATTTCGGTTTTCTTCTTTCCCTATCCCAGAACCAGAAATCAGCTCCGCCGGCAGCCTTCTCCAATTCCTCGTCCGTCAGCTGCATCCCGGCTTTTTCTATTATCGTTTTGGCCTCGTCTTTGGAGTTTGCACCTTCCACTTTTTCTTTCAGCTTACCGATCAGGTTCATATGCGCAGGCTCCTCTCTATCCTTTTTTCCTATTATATGGCCGCCAGAGCAAAAACACAAGGGATTATTCCATAGCGGGGTATCCCGCCGTCTTTTTCTTCCTCTCCGTGACCTTTTGTGATACAATGCCTTTATCCAGTAGGAGGTGACGACCGTGGATAAGCTGACCATGGAGGATATCGGCTATTTCCTCTATATGCAGGAGATGGAGCAGAAGCAGCAGGAGGGGCAGGCGCAAGCCCAGTCGGCGGACGAGGAAGAGGACGATTGAATCTCTATAAACAGCAAAAAACGACGCAGGGCCAGGGGCGAGCCTTGCGTCGTTTGCTTTAGGGGGGGATCATCAGGCCGTCAGTTTGCAGGATCAGGCGGGCGGTCTATATGTCCCGAATATGGCTCCTTTTACTCATTGTATTGTCCGCATTAAGGTATATATCATTCAAATATTTCCGATTATCCTGCCTTTTTCCCCTGCTCTTCCATGAGCAATTTATCAGCCACAAGCGCGATGAATTCGCCATTGGTGGGCTTGTCGTTCTTGCCGTAGATGTTGTAGCCGAAGAGGGCGTTCAGGTTTTCGATCTTGCCCCGGGTCCAGGCCACCTCGATGGCGTGGCGGATGGCCCGCTCCACCTTGCTGGGGGAGGTGTCGAACCGCTTGGCGATGCCGGGGTACAGCTCCTTGGTGATCCGGTTGATGAGATCCGGGTCGTTGTAGACCAGGCGGATGCCCTCCCTGAGGTAGTGGTAGCCCTTGATGTGGGCAGGGATGCCGGCCACCAGGAAGATGGCCGTCACCTTCTCCTCGAAGGACCGGTGGGTGGGGGCGTAGGGCATGACGCCCCCCTTCACCGGCTCTCCTTCCAGCGTCTCCAACAGGCGTTTTGAGATGGTGTCCGGGTCCACGGGCTTCACCATATAGTATCGGGCCCCCAGGCCGCAGCAGCGGCGGACCATGGCCTCGTTCTTCAAAGCGGAGATCACCACCACCGCCGGGGCGGGGTCCAGGGGCAGGAGCGACAGCTGCTCCAGCACCGCCAGCCCGTCCGCGTTGGGCATGATGAGGTCCAGCGTCATCACGTCGTAGGTCTTTTCCCGAAGCTTCTTCAGGGCCTCCCGGCCGTCCTGGGCGGTGTCTACCTCGCTGAACCGGTCCTGGCTCAGCAGATACCCCTTCACGCTCTCGGTGAACTGGGTGTTGTCGTCGATCAAAAGTGCTTTGTACTTTGCCATGTTCCTTCCTCCTTCGCTGTGCTTCGATTGTACCATCCCCCTTTCCAAAGGGTTAGAGTGCAAATTCAGCGACCCCTGGCGAATGGGCGGCGAATTACCAAGGGTTTTGGAAGGCATGCATGGGGGTCATTTTATACCCTTTCCTCTGCGTCTTTTTCCCTTTGTAAAAAGAGAAAAAAAGAATAAAAAGATAGTTCAATCCCAGCTCCGGGGCCACTCCTGCTTCGGTACGTTGGGGTAGGGGACCACGGTGTGGGGGGGCAGGGAGAGGGCCATGGCGGTGATGTCGTCCATGAGGGCGGCGGCGACGCGGCGGCGCTCCGCTTCGGGGTCGGCGGCGGGGTCGTAGAGGACGGGCGCGCCGAAAGAGAGGACGCCCAGCCGCGGGGCCACATAGAAGGGCACGAAGGGCAAAGTCCGGCCGGTCTGGGCGTGGTACATGCGGCCAAGGTCGATGAACCGGTCCTGGAAGGTGTGGACGATGTGGTTGTGCTCCTCGTAGCACTCGGGGAAGATCACCAGTTTGTCCCCCTCCTTCAGCTTCTTCGCCGAGGTCCGAAAAGTGGACAGGGCCCGGGCGTCGTGGTAGACGCCGACGGTATGGGCGTTGTTGAACAGGCAAAGAGCGAGGGGCACGATGGCGCGGCTCAGGAGCTTATAGAACCAGCGGACGGCTTTGGGCTTGTTGGACCAGAAGTCCCGATAGGCGTAGGCCGCCACCTCCTCCCGGTGCATCATCTCCCCGGCGCACCAGACCCAGTGCCGCCCGGGGATATACAGCTCCCCGGCGACGGGGCCGTACATCTGGCTGTGGTTCCCCACGACGACACAGGGGCCCTCCGGCAGGTTCTCCAGTCCCCGAAGCTCCCACTTGGGCGAGAACAGCCACACCAGGTACCGAATGACCCGGTATACGAAGGAGGTGGGCCGATCGCCCACCTCCGCTTGTTTCAATGACGGGGCGCTCATCACAGCCCCACGCCGGCGTAGTTGTCCTCGTAGAACACGGCGGCGTTCCGGGCCTCGTTGACCCAGTCCTCCTGGATGGTGTTCCATTCCTCCGCCTGCTTCTCGCTGAGAGCGGCGGCGGTATAGGCGGCGGCGTTGTCCTCAAAGGCGGCGGCCCCGGTGGGCAGATCGGCGAGGCGTTTGATGAGGTAGAAGGAACCCTCCACCTCCAGCAGCTCCGAGACCTCCCCTTCCTTCAGAGCGGCGGCGGCGGCCCAGACCTGCTGGGGCCACTCGGCGTCCTGATCCTTCACGTAGAAGGTGACCACGCCGTCCCGCTTCTCGTCGCCCTCGGCGTAGCCGAAGTACCCCATGCTCCCCTCCTGGTTGGAGTAGGTGTTGAACAGCTCCGTGAAGTCCATGCCGTTGAGGGCGTCGGCCCGGGCCTGCTCGGCCTTAGCCCTGTCCTTCTCCAGCAGATCCTCGTTCTGGGCCTTCAATTCCGCGTACCGGGCCTGGATCTCGGCCTGACGGGCCTCGTTCTCCCCCCGCATGACCAGCTTCCCGTACTCCGCTTCCAGATCGGTCATCTCCAGTTGGTTGGCGGCGTAGGTGGCGCTGTTGTCCTTGTCCACGTCGAAGGTGAGGACCTGCATCCGGCCGAATCCCTCTGGGACGTACAGGGCGGGCACGTCGGAATCGCCCAGCTTCCAGGCCTCCACGTGGTTCTTATAGACGGTGTAATCCGCCTCGAAATTCTCCTTCTCCTCCGCCAGCTCCTTGTCGAACCAGGCCCGAGCCTGCTCCTCGGTGACGGTGACGGTCTCGTTGAACTTCTCCTGCAGCAGCTCCGTGAGCGCGTTCTCCTCGTAGGAGGCGGTGATCTCCTCCAGCCACTGGGCGAAGGGATAGCCGAAGTACTCCTCCACGTCCTTCTCCAGATACTCCCTGGCCTTCAGAGCCAGCTCCGCGGCGCCGGCGCTCTCGCCCAGCTCCGTCTTGGCGTCCTCCAGATAGTCCGAGGCGTACTCGGCGAGGAGCTCCTCCACCTCCTGAGCCACCTGGGCCTTCTTCTCGACGGTGAGCTCGATGCCCATCTCCTTAGCCTTCCAGGGCAGGACCTTGGCGGACAGCAGATCCTCGATGATCATGTCCCGATACTGCTGGATCTCCTCGGCGGTGGTGGGGGCGGAGATGCCGTAGTAGCCCATGTACTCCACGATGGTGTTATAGCTGCTGCGCACCTCCCCCACGGTGACGGTGAAGTCCCCCAGGGTGAAGGCGGGCAGGGCGTCGTCCGCGCTGGTGTCGGCAGCGGCGACGCCGGTGGAGGCGGGCTGGGTCTCCGTCTTCGTTTCGGTCTTCTCTTCCTTTTCCAAGCACCCCGCCATGCCCAGCGTCATCAGCACGCACAGCAGCAGCGCCAGAGTCTTTTTGATCACAGTTCCTGTTTCCTTTCTCTTATGTGTTTCGCCCCATTATACTCTTTCCTCCGGACCGTTGCAATCCGCCAGAATGGAAAGAAATTGTGGCAGTTTTTTTACAAGATCGTCCGCGCTGCGGCCCTTCACGGTGATCTCCACCGCCGCCGGGTCCCCCCCAAGGAGCCGGGCCCCCTGTTCGTTGGACAGGGCCAGAAGGAGCTTCCCCCCGTCGGGCCGGGCGCTCTGGTCGTATCGCATGGTGACCTTTCCCGGCTTCACGGTGACGGACAGGAACCCGGCACGGGCTCCGAGGTGCTTGATGAGGCTCAGCCGCATGAGCCGCTCCACGCTGTCGGGAAGGTCGCCGTACCGGTCCGTGAACTCGTCGTACAGGTCGTCGAAGGCGACCTGATCCTCGATCTCGGCGATGCGCTTGTACATGGCCATCCGCTGCAGCTCCCCGTTGACGAAGTCCTTAGGCACGTAGGCGTCCCCGGGAGCGTCCACCGCCGTGTCGATGAGGGGCGGCGTCTCCCGGCCCGTGGCCTGGTCCACCGCCTGGCGGATCAGCTTGCAGTAGTATTCGTAGCCCACGTCGGCTAAATGCCCGTGCTGCTCGGCGCCCAGGAGGCTCCCGGCGCCACGGATCTCCAGGTCCCTCATGGCCAGGCGATACCCGGCCCCGAACTGGGTGAACTCCCGCACCGCCAGCAGCCGCTTCTGAGCCGCCTCGGGCAGGGAGCGACTCTGGGGCACGGTGAAATAGGCGTAGGCGATCCGGTTCGACCGCCCCACCCGGCCCCGGAGCTGATAGAGCTGCGCAAGGCCCAGCTTGTCCGCGTCCAGGACCACCAGGGTGTTGCAGTTGGGGATGTCCACGCCGCTCTCCACGATGGTGGAGCACAGCAGCACGTCCGCCTCCCGCTGGATGAAGGACAGCATGGCCTGTTCGAGGGCGTGCTCGTTCATCTGCCCGTGGGCCATGATGAACCGGGCCTCGGGCACCAGCTCCTGGAAATGACTGAGGGTGCTCTCCATGCCCATGACCTTGTTGCTGACCAGGAAACACTGGCCGCCTCGCCCCAATTCCCGCCGGATGGCGGCGGCGATCTGAGCGTCGGTATACTCCACCACGTAGGTCTGGACCGGGAACCGGTTCTCCGGCGGGGTCTCGATGACGGACACGTCCCGGACCCCGGTCATGGCCATGTTCAGCGTCCTCGGGATGGGCGTGGCCGTCATGGTCAGCACGTCCACCTGGCTCCGCAGGGCCTTGATCTGCTCCTTGTGGTTCACGCCGAAGCGGTGCTCCTCGTCGATGATAAGGAGCCCTAAATCTTTGAATTTTACATCTTTAGCGAGCAGCGCGTGGGTGCCGATGACCATATCCAGCTCACCCGTGGCCAATGCCTTCTTCACGGCCTCCCGCTCCCTGGGCGTCTGGAACCGGGAAAGGCAGCCCACCGTCACCGGGAAGGCAGAGAACCGCTCGGAGAAGGTGGCGAAGTGCTGCTGGGCCAATATGGTGGTGGGGGCCAGCAGGGCCGCCTGCTTCCCGTCCTGGACCGCCTTGAAGGCCGCCCGGATGGCCACCTCAGTCTTGCCGTAGCCCACGTCGCCGCAGAGGAGCCGGTCCATGGGGCGACGGCTCTCCATGTCCGCCTTCACCTCCCGGATGCACCGGAGCTGATCCGGCGTCTCCTCGAAGGGGAAGGAAGCTTCCAGCTTCCGCTGCCAAGGGGTGTCGGGGGCATAGGCGAAGCCGGGGATGGAGGCTCGCCGGGCGTACAGGGCTGCCAGGTCCACGGCCAGCTTCTTGGCCGCCGCCCGGGCCTTCTGGACCTTCTGCTGCCACTCGCCGCCGCCCAGCTTGCTTAGGGGCGGGGCCACGTCCTCCCGGTCGGCGCCCATGTATTTCTGGATCCGGTCCAGCTGGTCCGTGGGAATGTAGAGCTTGTCGCCGCCCTTGTAGAGGAGCAGCAGGTAGTCCCGGGTGCTGTTCTCCACGGTGAGCTGCTCCACGCCCACGAACCGGCCCACGCCGTGGGCCTCGTGGACCACGTAGTCCCCCACGGAAAGGTCGGAGAA
>LXOW01450334.1_pt1 | contig 52689 bp, 33 predicted proteins | sample 1368591 | NCBI WGS metagenome assembly LXOW01 (sample SAMN04884650, study PRJNA319009) | bovine gut metagenome | isolation source: Cow rumen | host: Bos taurus | place: Italy: Legnaro (PD) | collected 2014-07-09
CACGTTATTTGAAATTCGGTCTTATGTGTCCTAAACATATGAATTACAACAAAGTTTAGGAATCAGAGGTGAAAACAAGAAACCGGAAAACTTAAAATTTTCCGGTTCCGTATATGATATGAGATGCGCTGTTTTCAGAAAAAACATTAAACCTCGGTTTTTTCAAAATGAATGGTATAAAGCACATGTCGGCGCTGTCTGTTTCTGCGCTTGGCAACAAGTGATGGAACTCTGTGCTTGGACAGTCTGCTTGCTGTAAATCTTGAGAGTTTCAAACCTCTTTTCATGGTGTAATCCTTTGTTTTGACTATTCTTTATTACCAAAAAATAAGACTGGCTGACTTACGAAGATGCTTCCTCTCGTCTCTCGCCGTTGTAGCCTGTGCCATATCCCTGTTGTTTTGAGATTCGGAAAAGGATATTTAGCTGTCTCTTTGCAAATATGGTGACAGAGTATACTACTAATGGTCTGATTTGTTAAACAAAATTGCTAAATTTACACCGTTTGCCTTAATACGGCAGTGGTTGAGAGTAAAGACCGTTACCGATCGGGAGATGCTGGTATAGTGCCTGATATCAGATAAAAAGGAAGAAATCAGTATGTTCCGTGTGCGTAAATACAGAACCGGGACATAATCACGGAAAAGCATGCGATGAATATTGTGTGTAAATAAATCAATAGTGTACTTTTATCACATTTTTCACTATAATTACCCTGTTTTTTGTCACAAACTTTTTTCTGAAAATCTGTGCTATGCACAGATTGTTGTAAACGTTCAAATTGAGAAGTCTTATGGAAATTTTACGCGGTGCTCCGGCTCTTTCTGAATTCCGTACCAAAAAGCTTTTATCCGGTTTTGCAGAAAAGGGATTAAAGATCAATTCCGTATATGCGGAATATGTTCACTTTGCAAATGTCAGTGCTCCTTTAACAGATCATGAAAAGGATGTTCTGGTTAAGCTTCTGACTTACGGTCCTCATATTAATGAAAGTGAAACCAAGGGTACTCTTTATGTGGTTACTCCACGTCTGGGAACCATTTCTCCATGGTCATCAAAGGCAACCGATATTGCTCACAACTGTGCTTTATCAAAGGTTATCAGACTTGAAAGAGGTATTGCTTACTACATCGAAGGTGAAAGCAGTAACTGTGCGGAAGAAATTCTTCCTCTGATTCATGACCGCATGATGGAACAGGTGTTCACCAACCTGAATGACGCTGAACAGCTGTTCAGCACTCAGGAACCAAAGCCTCTTGTTTCTGTTGATATTTTAGGTCAGGGTAAAGCAGCTCTTGAAAAGGCAAACGTTGAACTCGGTCTTGCTCTTTCAGACGATGAAATGGACTATCTGGTAAAGAGTTTCACTGCTTTAGGCCGCAATCCTAACGACGTTGAACTTTACATGTTCGCTCAGGCAAACTCTGAACACTGCCGTCACAAAGTGTTCAATGCAGACTGGGTGATTGACGGTGTTCCACAGGAAAAATCACTGTTCAAGATGATTAAGAACACCTATGAAAAGAATCATGATTACGTGCTGAGTGCATATAAGGACAATGCAGCCGTAATGGAAGGTTCCGTTGCCGGAAGATTCTTCCCGGATCCTGTAAGTCATACCTACAGTTATCATCAGGAACCTGTTCAGATTTTAATGAAGGTTGAAACCCATAACCACCCAACCGCAATTTCTCCGTATCCTGGTGCTGCAACTGGTTCAGGCGGTGAAATCCGTGATGAAGGTGCTACCGGTGTCGGCTCCAAGCCAAAAGCAGGTATGTGCGGTTTCAGCGTATCCAATTTACGTATCCCTGGTTTTGAACAGCCTTGGGAAACTGACTTCGGCAAGCCAAACCGTATCGACAGCGCTCTGGACATCATGCTTGACGGTCCTTTAGGAGCAGCAGGTTTCAACAACGAATTTGGCCGTCCAAACATCAATGGTTACTTCAGAACATATGAAGAATCTGTAGACAGCCATAATGGTCGTGAAATCCGCGGTTACCACAAGCCAATCATGCTTGCCGGCGGTCTCGGTAACATCAGAAACGAACACATTCAGAAGGGTGTTATTCCTGTAGGTGCCAAGCTTATTGTTCTCGGCGGTCCTGCAATGAACATCGGTCTCGGCGGCGGTGCTGCTTCATCAATGACCAGCGGTCAGTCAGCAGAAGATCTCGATTTTGCATCTGTTCAGCGTGACAATCCTGAAATGGAACGCCGTTGTCAGGAAGTTATCGACGTATGCTGGCAGATGGGTGCTGATAACCCTATCCTCTTTATCCATGACGTAGGTGCAGGCGGACTTTCAAACGCTCTTCCAGAACTGGTAAATGACGGTAATCGTGGCGGTATCTTTGAATTACGTAAGGTTCCTAATGATGAACCTGGCATGTCACCATATGAACTCTGGTGCAATGAATCTCAGGAACGTTATGTTCTCGCAGTAAGTGCCGAACAGTACGAAACCTTTGAAAAGATCTGTAAGCGCGAACGTGCAAACTTTGCCGTAGTAGGTACCGCAACTGAAGAACGCCGTCTTGTTCTCAATGATGAACACTTCAACAACAAGCCGATTGATCTTCCTCTTGACGTGCTTCTCGGCAAGCCTCCACGCATGCACAAGAATGTTAAGACTCTGAAGGCTGAAGGTAAGAAGCTGGATCTGACCGGCGTAACTCCTAAGTCAGCAGCTGAACGTATCTTACGTCTTCCTGCAGTTGCCGAAAAGACCTTCCTCATCACCATCGGTGACCGTACCGTAACCGGTCTCGTTGCACGTGATCAGATGGTAGGACCATGGCAGGTTCCTGTAGCAGACTGCGGTGTAACAGCAGCTTCCTATGACACCTATTACGGTGAAGCCATGGCAATGGGTGAAAGAACTCCTGTTGCTCTGCTTGACTATGCTGCTTCCGCACGCATGGCTGTAGCTGAATCAATTACCAATATCGCTGCCGCCTACATCGGTGACATCGAAAGAGTCAAGCTGTCAGCAAACTGGATGGCCGCTGCCGGTCACCCCGGCGAAGACGCTGGCTTATATGCTGCAGTAAAGGCTGTAGGTGAAGAACTCTGTCCGGCTCTCGGTATTACCGTGCCTGTCGGTAAAGACTCCATGTCAATGAAGACCAAGTGGACTCAGAATGGTGAAAACCGTGAAATCACAGCTCCTCTTTCACTGATTATCAGCTCTTTTGCCCGCGTTGAAGACATTCGTTTAACCAAGACTCCTCAGTTAAGAACGGATCTCGGTGAAACCAGACTTGTTTTCATCGATTTGGGTAACGGCAGAAACCGTCTCGGCGGTTCAGCACTGGCTCAGGTTTACAAGCAGCTCGGTGATGTAACTCCGGACGTTAACAGCCCGTCACAGCTCAAGGGCTTCTTTGAAGCAATCCAGTTCCTTAACAAGAAGGGCTACATCATTTCTTACCACGACAAGTCAGACGGCGGTCTGTTCACAACTCTGGCTGAAATGTCATTTGCCGGCCATACCGGTATCACCGTTGATCTCGACAGCTTAGGCAGTGATGACCTCGCTGTTCTCTTCAATGAAGAACTCGGCGCCGTAATTCAGGTAAGAAAGGATCAGGTTGAAGACGTTCAGAACATTCTGTCAGGTCACGGCCTTGCCAATAACATCTACACCATCGGTACTCTGAACGATGAAGATCGCATCATCTTCAGAAGAAACGGTGCAGACGTAATCAATGAAACCAGAACCTACTTCCGTTCAATCTGGGCTGAAACCACTTACCACATGCAGGCTCTCAGAGACAATCCTGCCTGTGCCGCCAGTGAATTCAAGGCTAAGTCAGATGATAAGGATCCGGGTCTGAATGTTAAACTTACCTTTGACGTTCATGAAGATGTTGCTGCTCCGTATATTGCCAAGGGGGCCGCTCCTAAGATTGCAATCCTTCGTGAAGAAGGTGTTAACTCACAGGGGGAAATGGCTGCTGCCTTTAACCGTGCCGGATTCGAATGTATCGATGTTCACATGTCAGATATTCTGAATGCCCGCGTAACACTCAAGGACTTCAAAGCTCTGGCTGCATGCGGCGGCTTCTCATACGGTGACGTACTCGGTGCCGGTGAAGGCTGGGCCAAGTCAATTCTGTTCAATGCACGTGCACGTGATGAATTCGAATCATTCTTCAAGCGTAACGATACTCTTGCTTTAGGTATCTGTAACGGCTGTCAGATGATGTCAAACTTAAGAGATATCATTCCTGGTGCTGAATTATGGCCTCGTTTCGTACGTAACGAATCAGAAAGATTTGAAGCAAGATTCAGTCTGGTAGAAATTCAGAAGTCTCCATCACTGTTCTTCTCTGATATGGCCGGCTCTCATATGCCGATTGCAGTTTCTCACGGTGAAGGCCGTTCAGAATACCGCGATGCAGCTCATCTGAAGCAGGTTTCAGAAAGCGGTCTTGTAGCCGTTCGTTACATTGATAACTACGGTAATATTACTGAACGTTATCCAGCAAACCCTAATGGTTCACCTGAAGGTATTACCGGTCTCACCACTACCGACGGTCGTGTAACCATCATGATGCCTCATCCTGAACGCAGCATGAGAACTGTTGCAAACAGCTGGCATCCTGATGACTGGGGTGAAGGCAGCGCATGGCTGAGAGCCTTCAGAAATGCACGTAAGGCTTTAGGCTAACCGCGGGGCTTTCTGAAATGTTTATGCCGTGCTTTCCGGAAGGGGAGTACGGCATCAGGATAAAAAAACAAAAATGTCATACCGGTCGGTATGACATTTTTTTTGTGAGGAAATTTTTAATCTGTTCGTGGTTACTGAAGGACAACGGCATAAAATTCCGTTGAACCGGGGAAGTGATTTATCTTTCTGAACTGTTACACCCTGTATGATCTCCCGGTCTGCAGGCTTCATTTGCATGAGCATATACGCCAAAGGACGACATATAAGCAGGGCAGGAAATGACATCATGAAAACAATATGTTTTTTGTCGGAAGTCCGATATTTCATTGAGGTTTCTTCTCCGATGTTTTTTATAATCAGGGTGTGTCGCCGGTTCGGAATACTGCAGTTTCCTGAACTGCTGACGCTAAGTATTAAGCCTTATGTTGCCACTGCTGTGCAAGAATTTTTGGTTTTCTGGGAATAAAAAAACCTGAATGAGGATCATTCAGGTTTTGCAGTTTGAAATTAAAGCTGATGAATCATCGCGTTAGGCAATGTTTCTGAACTTTCTGCGGTGAGGTTTCACTGCATCTTCACCGTAGGTCTTCACCTTCCATTCTTCGTATTCGGTAAAGTTTCCGTCGAAGAAGGTGATCTTGCCGTCATCCTGGTAGTCCAGAATATGGGTGGCAATACGGTCAAGGAACCATCTGTCGTGGGAAATAACCATGGCAGAGCCAGGGAACTCCAGTAATGCGTTTTCCAGAGCACGCAGTGTTTCCACGTCGAGATCGTTGGTAGGTTCGTCGAGAAGCAGCAGGTTACCGCCGGTCTGTAAAAGCTTGGCAAGATGTAATCTGCCTCTTTCACCGCCGGAAAGATCGCCTACGCGCTTCTGCTGATCGGTGCCCTTGAAATTAAAGCGTCCGATATATGCACGGCTTGGAATTTCGTAATTACCGATGCGCAGAATATCCTGTCCCTGAGAGATTTCTTCAAAAACAGTCTTCTTGTTATCCATCTTGTCGCGGAACTGTTCAACGTTGGCAACAACCACGGTTTCGCCGAGAGTAATGCTGCCTGAATCAGGCTGTTCGGTACCGCTGATCATTCTGAACAGAGTGGACTTACCGGCACCGTTGGCACCGATGATACCGACGATGGCTCCCTTTGGAACAGTGAAGCTTAAATCGTTGATAAGAGTTCTGCCTTCATATCCCTTGGTAAGATTGGTAACTTCAAGAACCTTGTCACCGAGTCTTGGTCCAGGCGGAATGAACAGTTCGTTGGTTTCATTACGTTTCTGGTAGTCAACGCTGTTAAGTTCTTCAAAGCGGGCAAGACGGGCTTTGGATTTGGCATGTCTTCCCTTCGGAGACTGTCTGACCCATTCAAGTTCTTTCTGAATTGATTTCTGGCGGGCGTTTTCACTTGCCTGTTCATGAGCGAGACGAGCTTCCTTCTGTTCAAGCCATGAGGAATAGTTTCCTTCCCAGGGAATACCTTCACCGCGGTCAAGTTCCAGAATCCAGCCGGCTACATTGTCAAGGAAGTAACGGTCGTGGGTAATGGCAACTACGGTACCGCTGTACTGGTTAAGGAAGTTTTCCAGCCATGCTACTGATTCAGCATCCAGATGATTGGTAGGTTCGTCCAGAAGAAGCATGTCAGGATGTTCAAGAAGAAGGCGGCATAAGGCTACACGTCTTCTTTCACCACCGGACAGAACTTTAATTTTTGCATCAGGATCTGGTAATCTTAAAGCATCGGCAGCCTGTTCAATCTGGTTGTCGATGTTGTGTCCGTCGCCGGCCTGTATAATGGCTTCGAGCTGAGCCTGTTCTGCTGCCAGAGCATCAAAGTCAGCATCAGGATCCGCATAGGCAGCATATACTTCGTCTAAGCGGGCAAGGGCTTTTTTTACGTCACCGAGGGCTTCTTCAACAGTTTCCTTAACTGTCTTTTCAGGATCCAGCTGTGGTTCCTGAGGAAGGTAACCGATCTTGATACCAGGCTGAGGACGTGCTTCACCCTCAATGTCGGTGTCAATACCGGCCATAATCTTTAACAGTGTTGACTTACCTGCACCGTTAAGACCTAATACACCTATCTTTGCTCCCGGGAAAAATGATAATGATATATCTTTTAAAATGTGGCGCTTAGGCGGTACGATCTTGCCTACGCGGTTCATTGTATAGATGAATTGTGCCATATTTTTCCTATGGGTTGGTTAATGAAAAAAACATGCCTATTTTATCATAAACGGCCTGTTTCCTCCATAAGAGAGCTTTGTCTGTGGAATGTCGTGACACGGGACTGTGAATTTTACAGCTTATGCAGCTGCAGAGCTGATTAAAAAATTTAAAACCCTCTTAAATAAAATTCAAGAGGGCAGTGATATTAAATCTTTGGTGGTGGATTTCTTTTTCCGGAGGACTCGCTCGGAAGTGGAATTTCTGGTTTCGAATTTTTTAATGTGATCATAGCAAACTACCTCAATATTAATTTTTCATTATCCTTAATACCGGGTGCTCATTTGCTGTGCTTTAGAAAGACTGTCTAACAAGCACGCCGGTTTTCTTAATGCAACATGTATACTTCATACACTGCCCCGCGTTTTGTTTTTTCTTATTGTTAAGGGTTTGAGATTATTTTATCCAGGTATCTCTCAACCTGCGTCACATCATTACTTAACGTAATTAAAGTGGTATTCACGGGTTACTGGAGCATAAGTGTTGTTTTCAATTTTCTTCATAAAGTATCTCATTTTGATTACCTCTCTGAATTTAAATCAACTTACCACTGGTTCCGGTTTTTACTTAACGTAACTGAAGTGATATTCACGGGTTACTGGAGCATAAGCGCTGTTTTCATTCTTCTTCATAAAGTATCTCATTTTGATTACCTCTCTGAATTTAATTTAACTTACCACTGATTCCGGCGTTTTACTTAACGTAACTGAAGTGATATTCACGGGTTACTGGAGCATAAACGCTGTTTTCAATCTTCTTCATAAAGTATCTCATTTTGATTACCTCTCTGAACTTAAACTGACTTACTGCGGTTCCGGCGTTTTACTTAACGTAACTGAAGTGATATTCACGGGTTACTGGAGCATAAACGCTGTTTTCAATCTTCTTCATAAAGTATCTCATTTTGTTTACCTCTCTGTATTAAAACTGCCTAAACTCTGGTTCGCTGCTTATTACTTGGCGTAACTGAAGTGGTATTCACGGGTTACTGGAGCATAAGCATTGTTTTCATTCTTCTTTAAAAAGTATCTCATTTTATGTTTCCTCATATTTGATTGTCTTTATTATTTTCGAGCTCTATTCCGTAGCTCTTGATTATATGATAGTGATACTTATCACGGTTTACAAGCAAAAATATTAAAAAACTTTCAAAAAGTTTCATGAAAACATTTACATTTGTATGAAAATATTTTCAAAACAATGTATATTTTTTATAAAACCCCAAAAAAGTGCGATTAATATCAAAAAACGATTACTTTGTAACCAATTTGTAAATTTTTAACATGAAATAAACTTTCATTAAACATGAAAGTAATGTCAATTAAAAAATGAAGTCCTGTGACTTTGAGAAATTTTATGGAATTTGGAACATATTACCGGTATGAAGATTAGAATGTCTTTTGGCTTTAACTTTAACTTCCTGCCGGTTAATGATCAGGACGATAGTGTCTTTTCAGATTCTCGTTTCGCCTTACCATCCTGTATAAGGATTGTGGCATTTTGACGTATTTTCTGTTTTATCGGCTGTGATTGAGCTGTTAAGGTTTTTCTTTATTTTAAGAATATTCTGCGGTACGGCGGTTTTTAGGTAACGATGACATTTTTCGGATCTGGCAATCCAGGGGAATATGTCAGATGAAGCGGTTTTCAGACTATACAGATAGTCAATCAGCCTGTCAGTGGCTGATATGCTACCTTGTTCTGCGGCATCGGTGAGAAATCTGATAATTGTTTCCTGGGCATTCGGAATATCTTTTACCGATGTTATATATATGTCTGCCAGAATTTCGTTTGAGAGGGAATCTTTAAGCTTGACTCCTTTTAAGGCAAATTTTTCTGCCTTATCCACAGACTGCAGCAGGTGGTAATAAAGATGAGCCAGAATACCGTAGGATTCAGGAGTTTTCAGAACAGCAGCCCTAAGAAGCAGTTTTTCGGCTTCCTTTATCTGAGACGGTTCTGGATTTTCAGTGTTAAGCAGGGCTTTTGCTGTTTTTATCAGTGATTTAGGCTGATTCAGTTCGGCTCCTTTGCGGTACATTCTGTAGGCAGTTATGACATCATGGTCCTGATGAAGTCTGCAGTCTCCGAGAGCGGCATAAATGTCTTCCTGTTCATAATTCATGTTTGCTGCTTTTTTAAAGAAGAAACATGCAGTATCCATATTGAAAAAGTCTGATTCTGTACTGCTGTATATGCTGCCAAGTCGGTATGAAGCTTCGGGGGAACCGTTATCTGCCGCTCTTCTGTAATAATTTACGGCTGAATTCATGTCCCGTGGAACATATATGCCTTCAGCATAAAGTCCTGCCAGAAAGTTGAGAGCCTGCAGATTGTTAAGAGCTGCAGCTTTCTGAATATACTTAAATCCTTCTGTTCTGTCTGCATTATCAGTTTTTTCATGAAAATGCATCAGTCCGATATTAAGGTATGCGCTGGTATTCCCTCTTTCTGCTGAAAGAAGGTAGTAGTGCATTGCTTTTTCATTGTCTTTTAATTCATCCGAGTGTTCGTAGACTGAACCAATCAGATAGTCGGTAATTCCGTTCTCGTCGTCATGAAGTTTTTTTAAAAGACGTATTTTTTCTGCATCACTGTCATTTGCGAAGTGGTGATACGGATTTCTTCTCCAGTATGATTCTTCGTTGTCATCAGCTGGCAGAATGGTCTTATGTTCACTGATTTCTGGTTTTTCCAGATGAAAATGGTAATTTGGAGATTCTCTGTCGTATAGCTTAAGCTGATGTTCCGGGGAGATTTGAACTGCGAAGTATTTGGTTGCAGCTTCTGTGAACAGATATTTTTTCTGTTTAACCGTAATCAGAGCTATATCTGTATCTGTCAAAGGTGTTCTGGTTGTGTCATATCCTTTGATTGTAATGCTTTCAATGTAACTGTCAGCGTAATCGTCAGGGGATAGCAGTGTGGAATTTAAAGTACGGCTGTTGTTTGTGCACTTTGACATTACAACCTCAGATCTGTCGTAAATGCATTTTTCCAGTTCCTGTTTAATTTTTTCGCACTGTTCCAGCATATGTCCGAGAGCATATTTTTTCTGAAAATCTGCGAAAGCGTAGACGGTAAATATACCGGCGGCCGTAAATGACGCCAGAAAAAAAGCTATGGTCAGGTATTTCCCTGATATTCTGTTCTGTAAACTGCCGTGGTTCATAGCTTCATGGTTTTTATAATGTCGAAAATCTGATGATAAATGTCGTGTGGCACATTATATCAAATCAGTAAAAGATTTATGTAATATAAGAAATAAGGAAATACATCTCAGTGACAGATAATAAAAAAAGCCTGAGATTGAACTCAGGCTTTCTGATACTTATCTGCTGATTGTTAATTCAGTCATTAAGCTCCGAAGAACTTTATTGCATAAACAACTAAAGCTGCAATTGACAGAACAGCGGCCAGACCATAGAGTACATAGTGATGTACACGAGTGGTGTGGATGCAGAGATCATGCAGACCGTGATAGATTCTGTGGAAACCGTGCCATAAAGATGCTGAAACGATTACGAATAAAGCACCGGCACCCCACCAGGTCTTAACAATTGCTGCCAGCTTGAAGCAGTCAACACCGAAGCCCTGAAGAATCATGAGGGTTAAAATTGCAGGTAACGCGAAAGCGATAACCATACCACCAAAACCGAATAAACCCCAGTAAATCGGTTCATCTGAACGACGAGTAGTCATTATGGTTCTCCTTTAAACTAAACAGGTACATGCCAGAACGATTACTGCGAATGCAATCGCAGCACCAATCCATTCAGCTGTAACAATCAGTTTAGCTGGAATAAGCTTGGTGTCAGTTGGTTTCTTGGTCGCAAACATACGAACTGCTTTAGGCATCAGATTGAACCAGGTAATGGTGTGGTACATTACAGAAGCTAAAGAAAGAATGTTTACGATAATAACCAGCGGATTCTTTAAGAAGGCTGTTACAGATTCTGCTGAGAGGCAGCTTAAAACTAAAAGTTCAAGTGCTACAACAACAGCTAAAACGGCAGTAGCTTCACGAATCATATAAGCGATATAGAAACCGCGATCAGTCCACCAGTTTGCCTTTACAGGACGAACGTATGGCTTACGATATGACTTTACATTGTTTTCCATTATTCTTCCTCACCTGGCTTGAACATCTTGATAACATAGTCGATAGCACTTGCCTTCTTTCCGAGCTGAATAGCTGAAGCAGGGTCTACGTGCTTTGGACATACCTGTGAACAGTAACCTACGAAAGTACAGCTCCAAACACCTTCATCAAGGCTTAACAGCTTCATACGTTCAGCAGCGCCAGCATCACGGCTATCAATGTTGTAGCGGTAAGCAAGAGTTAAAGCAGCTGGTCCGATGAAGTTCTTGTTCAGCTTGTACTGAGGACATGCAGCGTAGCAGATACCGCAGTTGATACACTGAGCGAACTGAAGGTAGCTGGTCATCTGCTGTGGAGTCTGAATGTAACCTTCGGTTAATGGCTTGTTTTCATTTTCCTTTGAAGGAATGATGTAAGGCTTGATGCGTTCAAGCTTTTCAATGAAATCAGAAATATCAACAACGAGGTCGCGTTCGATAGGGAAGTTGGCTAAAGGTTCAATCTTCATTGTCTTGCCGGCGTAATCTCTTAAGAAGGTCTTACAGGCGAGCTTTGGTACACCGTTAACCATCATACCGCAAGAACCGCAAACTGCCATACGGCAAGACCAGCGGAAGCTGAGTTCAGGTTCCAGGAAATCCTTGATGTAGTTAAGAGCTTCAAGTAAAGAGGTTTCCTTTCTGTAAGGAACTTCAAAATCCTGAAGGTATGGTTCTTTATCTGTTTCAGGACGATAGCGTGAAACAGAAATTTTCATGATCTGATTGTCTGACATTACTTAGCTGCCTCCTGTTGTCTCTTCTTTTCAGCATCTTCAGCAGCTGCGCCGTATACACGTTCAGCAGGCTTAAAGCGGGTGATCTTAACATCGCTGTAGCTGATGGTTGGAACGTCGTCGCCATTCTTGAATGCAAGAGTGTGCTTTAAGAAGTTCACGTCATCACGCTTCTTGTATGCGCCGTCCGGACCGTCAAGACGCTGGTGAGAACCGCGGGATTCCTTACGGTTGATAGCAGAGTTAGCCATACATTCTGCAACGTCAAGAGTATAGCCGAGTTCGATGGCATTAAGGAATTCAGTGTTGAATACGCGACCTGAAGTATCCTTGATCTTGATGTTCTTGTAGCGCTTCTGCAGAGCCTTGAGGGTGTCGATGGTCTTCTGCATTGATTCTGCTTCACGGTAAATACCAACACCTTCTTCCATGGAATCGCCCATTTCATGACGAATCTTAGAGCAGCTTTCAGTACCGGTGCTGTTTTCAAACAGCTTGGTAGCCTTGAGAACAACTTCTTCAGCCTGCTTGGTGAGGAATTCTTCATTGCCGAACTGTACTGACTTGGCGTACTTGGCAGCTTCAATACCGGCAACCTTACCGAATACGATGGTTTCAACAAGAGAGTTAGAACCGAGACGGTTAGCACCGTGAATACCAACAGAAGCACATTCACCGGCTGCATATAAACCAGGCTTGCGGGTTGCAGTCTTGCCGTCGGTTTCAATACCGCCCATGGTGTAGTGAACTACTGGACGAATTGGTACTGGAGATTCTGCTGGGTCAACACCGGCATAAGCCATAGCTAATTCACAGATCAGAGGGAGACGTTCATGGAGATAATCCTTACCAAGATGTCTTAAGTCAAGGTGAACTGCATCGCCTAACGGAGTCTTGATGGTTCTGCCCTTCTTCTGTTCGTTCCAGAAAGCCTGTGAAACACGGTCACGCGGACCAAGTTCCATGTACTTGTTCTTTGGCTGTCCTACAGGAGTTTCAGGGCCGAGACCGTAGTCCTGGAGGTAACGGTAGCCGTCCTTGTTAACAAGGATACCGCCTTCACCACGACAGCCTTCGGTCATTAATACACCGCAACCGAGCAGACCGGTAGGGTGGTACTGAACGAATTCCATGTCGCGTAAAGGTACGCCGTGGCGGTAGGCGAGAGCCATACCGTCGCCGGTTACGATACCGCCGTTGGTGTTGAAGCTGTATGCACGGCCGGCACCACCGGTAGCAAGAATAACAGACTTGGCAATAATGGTACGGCATACACCGTTCTGGATATCGTAGGTTACAACACCCTTGATCTGACCGTCTTCTTCAAGAAGGTCGAGAACGAAGTGTTCGTCGAAACGCTGAATTGAAGGGTACTTGATTGAAGTCTGGAATAAGGTGTGGAGCATGTGGAAGCCTGATTTATCTGCGGCAAACCAGGTACGTGGTACTTTCATACCACCGAAACGACGTACGTTAACTTCGCCGTTAGGTTTTCTACTCCAAGGACAACCCCAGTGTTCGAGCTGGAACAGTTCTTCAGTGGTGTGAGCTACGAAGTAGTCAACAACATCCTGTTCGCACAACCAGTCACCACCGGCAACAGTGTCTTCAAAATGCTTTTCAAGGGTATCGTCTTCACCAATTACACCTGCAGCACCACCTTCTGCGGCCACGGTGTGGCTGCGCATTGGGTATACCTTGGAAATCAGTGCAATCTTAGTGGTTGGATCCTGTTCTGCAACAGCAATAGCTGCTCTGAGACCAGTACCACCTGCACCAACTATGGCGACGTCGGTCTTAATAATCTCCACGTTATTCTCCTAAAAAGGTACAAAAATAAAAAGTTAAAAGGTTAAAAAATAAGACAGCCGTTTATGACTGACATGCTGTTCGCTATTTTACCAAAAATCAGCTAAAAATTCTCACTTTTTTTGCAGTAAATTTCGTGTGTGAACGGAGCCTGTGTGTATGATTTTTTTATGAATGGCTTATGTTTTTATCAATAGATGACTATATTGAGAGACTGATTTCAGGTAATGCCTGTGATTTGAGACGGTGATACTGAGAAAAGATGACTGAAGATGAAGGTTGTCAGGTACTCATCAAAGGACGGAATAGAAGAGCCGGAAAATGATATTCCGGCTCTTTTTCTGATTAGTTAGAGGTGCTGTCCGCCAGCGGTTCACCTAATTTGACTGGTTTGCCGGATTCGAGTCCGTCAACGAAAGATACCGCATCCTGACCGAACAGAAGAATTACTGTTGAACCAAGGTAGAATTTCCCCATCTTTTCTCCCTTTTTAAGAGATATATCCTTGTCTGAATAATCCCATACAGTAACCTGTTTCAGTTTGTTCGGTGACACTTCTCCGTGCCATTCAGTTGAAATGCTGCCCACTATTGTTGCTCCGACCAGAACCATGGCCATAGGTCCTGCCGGTGTGTCAAACAGGCATACCGCTCTTTCATTTTTGGTGAAAAGTTCACTGATGGTTTTTACGTAGGTCGGGTTGACGCTGTAATATTTGCCGGGAACGAAAAGCATCTTTTTCAGAGTGCCGTCTATCGGCATGTGAATGCAGTGATAGTTTGCAGGGGAAAGGTAGATGCAGATGAATTTACCGTCCTTGAATACGGCTGCGTCTTCATCGTTACCGCCCACCAGCACTCTGAAACTGTAGTCCTGGCCCTTGGCTGCCACAATTCTTCCCTGTGTTATGTCGCCGAATTCCGCTATTGTTCCGTCCACAGGCATGCAAAGTCTGTTTTCTTCAGGGCATATAGGTCTGGCACCGTCTTTCAGATCTCTGGTAAAGAATTCGTTGAATGTCTTGTAATCCTCAGGTTTTTCCTTCTGAGCTTCACTCATGTCAATGCCGTATTTACTGATGAACTTGGTGATTGCCCAGGTAGTGAGGCTGCCCAGTTCATTGCGTGCCAATACGCCGGCTAATCTCGTAAGCAGGTATTTTGGCGTCATGCGGTGGATGATTGTCTTTACTGATTCGTTCATATCGGTTATTTCCTTGTTTTCTTGCCCGGAGAACTGAAACTTGTCGGGGCATTCTGCTGCATGGATTCAATTATACGGTGATAGTTGTTAAAGCGGAACTGAGCAATTTCGGAATTTTTCACTGCTTCAACAACTGCGCAACCGGGATCGTTCAGATGTTTACAGTCTCTGAACTTGCAGTAGGGGGTATGCTCAAGAAATTCGGGATATCCCTTGATTACTTCTTCAGGAGTCAAATGCCAGAGACCGAATTCTCTTATCCCCGGAGAGTCGATAATGGTCGTGTGATCCGGAAGATGATACAGTCTTGAGCTGGTGGTGGTATGCTGTCCCAGACCGGAAATATCCGAAACTCTGTTGGTTGAAGCGTTTGCTTCAGGGATGATTCGGTTGATGATGGATGACTTGCCTACGCCTGACTGTCCGACAAGAATCGTGGTTTCTCCCCTGATGATTTCTTTTAATTCATCAATTCCTTCGCCGTTTTCAGTACTTACCCAGAGTGCTTTATAGCCTATCTTCTCATAGGTTTTCAGAATATCTGAGATTTCGTTTCTTTCATTTTCAGAAAAAAGGTCACTCTTATTTATAATCAGCACAGGCTGAACGTTGCAGTGAATACAGGCAATGAGGTACCTGTCTATGATGTTGGTGGAAAACTCAGGTTCCCTTGTGCTTACTATAAGAATTCTGGTTATATTGGCGGCAACAGGTTTAACACCGTCATAATAATCAGGACGGCTGAGAAGACTTGTTCTTGGTTTAAGTACTTCGATGAGACCGTTCTGTTCGGTTTCATTCTTGATGTTTGCCCTGAACAGAACCCTGTCACCTGTGGTGAGACCTTCAATTGTTCTTCTGACATAGCATCTGTGAACGGATAAATCAGCATCGTTTTCCACATCAGCCTGTTTACCGTATCTGCTGATTACAGTACCTTCGGTCAGAGGCCCCAGAGATGAATCATCGGGTAAAAGTTCTTCTGTGTTTTTCAGCAGACGTTCATGTCGGGCCTTAATATTGCGTGCCTGTCTGGTGGTAATTTTGTTTTTTGCCATTAATTATGGTGAATCCTATATCTGAAAATTATTTTTATTTCGTATGCCCATATTTTACTTCATTTTTGATGTTTAACGAAAATATTGAACAAAAGATAGGATGTGTTCGGGATAAATCGTTGTCGAGATGCTTTGTCTCGCATGAAGTATCTATGGTATGAGATGAAAAATCTCCGTATTTTCCGTAATAGGCCTGGGATTGTAAAAATTTGATTTAATTTTAATCAGGTGTGGTTAAAAAATATAAAATTCAAAGAAAATTTTGATTATTTGGAAAAAAATTGTTGCAAGAGTCTGAAATACAGGTATAATGCACCTGTTTTTTCAGCGGGAATAACTCAGTTGGTAGAGTGCAACCTTGCCAAGGTTGATGTCGCGAGTTCGAGCCTCGTTTCCCGCTCCAGAAACTTCAGATAAACTTGTTATCGTTTTGATGCGGGAATAACTCAGTTGGTAGAGTGCAACCTTGCCAAGGTTGATGTCGCGAGTTCGAGCCTCGTTTCCCGCTCCAGATTTTCAGATAAACAGGTAAGTTCCGATGCGGGAATAACTCAGTTGGTAGAGTGCAACCTTGCCAAGGTTGATGTCGCGAGTTCGAGCCTCGTTTCCCGCTCCAAATTTTTTCAGATAACCAATCTTGTTTCAGATTCTGCAGATTCTTCTGTTTTATATGTTTTCTGTTGTTGGGTTCGAGCATTATGGCTGCAAAGGTATTCAGATTTAAATCTTTTTCCATCACGCGTGAAAAGGCGGGAATGAAGTTAAGTACCGATGCAGTGCTTCTGGGGGCATGGACAGCAGATTTGCTTAAAGATAAAAAATTTTCCGCTATCCTTGACATTGGCACGGGAACCGGAATTCTGGCCCTCATCATGGCTCAGAATTTTACGAATGCTAAGGTTGATGCTGTTGATATCGATGACGGAGCAATTCATGATGCCAGCCTGAATTTTTCCGCAAGCCCCTATAAAGACAGATTAACTTTGATAAAAGAGGATATATCAACTTTTGGTCTCGAAAACAGCTACGGTAATTGCCGTAACGACAAAAGAGTTTATGAACTCATTATCTGTAATCCTCCATATTTTGATTTCAGTGCTGAACTTGCCGATGATTCAAGAAAAAATGCCAGGTGCAATGTCAGTCTGTCTGCAGATGCGTTGTTTTCCTCTATAGCCAGATTAATGGCGGATGACGGCAGAGCCTGCATAATAATTCCGGTCGAGCAGGAAAAATCATATTTAACCGTTGCTCAAAAATGCGGTTTGATCGCTGCTGACAGAGTAATGGTCAGATCAAAAAAGGATAAGGAGCCTTATGTCATTCTGCTTGGTTTTGTAAAATCAGGTAAGCTGCCTGTATTGGGTAATCAGGATGCAGATGAGACAGATAATGAAAATCATTCTGTTTCTGTTGGAGAAATGAACAGTATTCATGAGTGTTATCTGCATGAAGATGATGGCTCCAGAAGTGTTTTTTTCAGCAGGATTACCGCTAATCTTTATCTTTTCAGCACATGACATGTTTTGAATCTGCAAAAAATCGAAATATCTTGTTAAGGTTCTTGATTGAATTTATTATGGCTTCGGTGTCAGATATAGGTATGCATGCGGAATAACAGAGAAAACGGCCTGTATGTTTAACATGGCAGGCGGTTGTAATGTGTCCCTCATTTTATTTGCATTTGAATTGGAGAATAAACAGTGAGAGGCGGAGATTTGAATGACGGTTACAATAGAGATTATCGCAACAACGAAAATCGTGTTGAGAGAAACGGTCAGCAGGAGTATTCCAATCCTTTTCCCTGTGAAGAGAATAATTTAAGAAATGTTGAAAGATTTGGATTTCAGCCGAGCGGAAGAGAAAAGGCGTCAATTCGTGTTGAAGCCCAGAACTGTTCTGTTTTCATGCATATGGGGCTTTGGTCAAATGTTGCAAGTGTAATTCTTGCAATGCTTGATGCAACAACAGTACTCGGCATTTTATCTCTGGTGTTTACTTTGATCGGACTTTCAAAAGTAAAAAAATTTTTTACCAGAGTCAATTCTGAGGAAAACAGAAAATTTGCAGCCGGTACAGCCTACACATACTGGGCCTCAATAGGAGTGCAGGTAATTATGATTATTCTGATGATGAAAGGCTTTATTAGTTCTCTCGATCATTCGTCTGATAGTGAGGATGGTGATGTCTATGATTTTGTTTTCCAGGGATTAAGCGGACTGGAAATTGGAGTGATGTTATTATGCACTGTGGCTGTTATTTTAATCAGTTTATACATGCTGTACGCCTGGTTGAGATTGCATAAGGCATTGAAGGCATACTATTAAAAGGTTTGAAAGTATATAAAAATTATATTGCAGGGAGGCTGGACACAGCCTCCCTGTTTTTTTTTTTAATGTTTTCAATAATTACAGTGGTTTTTTGCGGTATGCCCTGAGTTCTAAAAAACATTTTTTGATTTTTGTTTATTTTTGTATAGAATATAAAACTTTTTAATAAAAAGTGTGCGTTAACTGATTATTGTTTGGTTAACAGCAGAAAAAGAAATATAAATTTTTACCATGGATTCCTTCTATGAGGATTGATGAACCGCAGGTATGAACAGGAACAGGTAATTATTTAAATAAAGGAGAGAATGCTGTATGTACAATAATGATTATCATAACAAAAGAAGTAAAAGTGTTACTGTATCTGCACAGGTAAATCATGATGTGGAGAATGTGAAATCATGGATGATGGGAGGTCTGATTATTACATTGGCCACATACCTTGTTTCATTTCTGGGGATATTTGCCGTGGTGGTAAACTTTATGGCAATGGTAAAAGTAAAAAAAATGCTTGATGATATAAGAGCACCTGAGTTCCTGAGACTGCTTTCATTCAGCTCCATAGTTGCCAATATAGTTCTTCAGGTGTTCGGTTTATTCATGGGGATGTTTTTATTTAAAATTGCGGTAAGAATAGGAATGGAACCGTTTGATATGATGTTCAGTACTTATGAACTTATCAACAGGGCCTTATCCAATCTTTCTTCTATTGAAACAGTAATTATCAGCGGACTTCTTGTAGTCACTTTGGGTATACAGGGATTTCTTCTTTTTGTCTGGATAAAGTTATTTTCTTTTTTTAAAAATACTTTTTAAATATAAGTGACAAAATGAGGCTTTGCGTGGTATACCCTGACGTAAAGCCTTCTTTCAGAGTCGTGTCCTTTGAGGAAAGCACACGACTTCGTTTTTTACAGGTGAAGATAAAATTCTGAAGTTTTGGTTTTTATAGACGGAAAACGTTCGTTTTCACAGTAATATAATTATTCAGTATTTCAAAAATATGTTTATGTTATTATGTATTATGAATGTTCTAAGGAATGTTCTGATATGTTTTTTATATAATAACATAATTGTCTGTTGTGACCTTTGTTGTTAAGGTCTGAATTCAATTAACATATTAAGGAGAAAATGAATGATATATGATTACGTTATCACTACCGGCAAGGGTGATAAGCTGAATCTCAATGATTATCGCGGCAGGGTGATTATGATTGTAAATACCGCCACAGGATGCGGTTTCACCCCTCAGTATGAGCCTATTGAACAGCTTTACAGAAATTATCATGAGAAGGGACTTGAGATCCTTGATATCCCGTGTAATCAGTTCGGTGGTCAGGCACCGGGGACTGATGATGAAATACATGAATTCTGTACTCTGCATTTCAATACAACCTTTCCTCAGATGAAGAAAGCCGATGTCAACGGACCTGATGAGCTTCCTCTGTATACCTATCTTAAGTCCCAGAAGGGATTTGCCGGTTTTGATGAACACAAACTGAAACCTCTTCTTGAAAAAATGCTGGCTGAAGCAGATCCGGAATGGGATAAAAAATCGGATATTAAGTGGAATTTCACCAAATTCGTAATAGACCGAAATGGTCAGGTTGTCGCCCGTTTTGAACCTACGGCCGACATGAGTGACGTGGAAGATTTTATCAGGTCACTTATTTAACGTGTGAATCATTATCCTGTTCTGTTTCGAAGGACGGAACAGGATTCTCTCATGTAATTTAAGTTCTCCGGTCTCGGAATTTTTACGATTGTGCATACGTAAAAATGAGATCTCTAACATATATTTGTAAATTTAAAAGAGTATGTCATTGAAAAAACGCAAGGCATAACATATTTAAAATATAGCATTCAGATTTTTTTAACTTGGGCATTGACAGAGAGAATCCATTTATATAGTGTGCAGTAGCCCATTACTGACGAATTATGCTAAGACAAACAGCATGTATTACTGTAAAATACAGAACCATATGTGTAAAAAACGTTTGTATACGGATGAATTATAAAAATAACTGGTTAGAATAATGTTTCAGACAATACTTACAAAAATTTTTGGCAGCAGCAATGATCGTATAGTTAAGCAATTAAATAAGGTTGTTGTTAAGATTAACGGTTTAGAACCTCGGTTCAAACAGCTTAAGGATGAGGATTTCAAAACCTATACAGAGAATTATAAAAAGCGCGTGGCTGAAGGTTTAAAGCTTGAAGCTGACGGAAAGAAACAGTACGGCAGCACTCTTGATGAGATTCTTCCTGAGGCTTTTGCCCTGGTAAGAGAAGCTTCAAAGCGTGTTCTCGGACTCAGACCTTTTGATGTTCAGCTGATGGGCGGTATGGTTCTCAATGAAAACCAGATTGCTGAAATGAAGACCGGTGAAGGTAAGACTCTGACTGCACTTCTTCCTGCATATCTCAATGCACTTACCGGTAAAGGCGTTCATGTTGTTACAGTAAATGATTATCTTGCCAAGCGTGACAGTGACTGGTGTCGTCCTCTTTTTGAGTTCTTCGGAATGACAGTGGGATGTAACATTCCGGGAATGGATGCGGAAGCAAAGCGTGCCGCATATGCCTGTGACGTAACATACGGTACCAACAATGAATTCGGTTTCGACTACCTTAGAGATAACATGGCTTATATTCCTGAACAGCGAGTTCAGAGACCATTGTTCTATGCTCTGGTGGACGAAGTGGACTCAGTGCTCATCGATGAGGCTCGTACTCCTCTGATTATTTCCGGTGCTGCAGAAGACAGTTCCGATCTTTATGTGGCTGTGAACAAGATTATTCCAGAACTTGTAGAACAGGAAAAGGAAGATTCTGACGATTACCACGGCAATGGTGACTATACACGTGATCTCAAGAACAAGCAGGCTTATCTTACTGAAAACGGTCAGATTCATGTTGAGGAACTGCTTCAGAAGGCAGGTATTCTTCCTGAAAACCAGACACTGTATTCAAGTGCAAGTATTACCCTGCTGCACCACGTGATGGCTGCACTGCGTGCTCACGTACTTTTTGAAAAGGATGTGGATTATATCGTTAAAGACGGTGAAGTAATCATTGTTGACGAACACACTGGCCGTACCATGATCGGCCGCAGATGGAGTGACGGTCTTCATCAGGCCGTTGAAGCCAAGGAAGGTGTGGAAATTCATCATGAAAACCAGACTCTTGCTTCCATTACATTCCAGAATTACTTCCGTATGTACGAAAAGCTTGCAGGTATGACCGGTACCGCAGATACCGAAGCATACGAATTCCAGCAGATTTATAACTTAAGAACAGTTGTGCTTCCTACAAACAAGCCGATGATTCGTGAAGATCTGATTGACCTTATTTACGGTTCTGAAGAAGAAAAGTTTGAAGCTGTTGTGAAGGATATCAAGTCTGAAATCGGTAAAGGCCGTCCGGTTCTTGTAGGTACAATTTCAATTGAAAATTCCGAAAAGCTGTCTCAGTATCTGACCAAGCTCGATATCAAGCATCAGGTTCTTAACGCCAAGTTCCATGCACAGGAAGCTCAGATTGTTGCTCAGGCAGGTCGTCCTGGTACAGTAACCATAGCAACCAACATGGCAGGTCGTGGTACTGATATCGTACTCGGCGGTTCTCTTGATGCGGACCTTGCCGCTCTCACCGATCCAACTCCTGAACAGATTCAGCAGGTTAAGGATGAATGGCAGAAGCGTCATGATGCTGTTGTAGCTGCCGGCGGTCTCCATATCATCGGTACAGAACGTCATGAATCACGCCGTATAGATAATCAGCTCCGTGGTCGTTCAGGCAGACAGGGTGACCCAGGTTCTTCCCGTTTCTATCTTTCTCTCGATGATGATCTGCTGAGAAGATTCGGTTCAGACAGAATCAAGACCGTTATGAAGCATCTCGGGATGGAACGCGGTGAGCCTATTGGTCACAAGCTTGTGTCCAGAGCGATTGAAAATGCACAGCGTAAGGTTGAAACCAGAAACTTTGACCTGCGTAAGAGCCTTCTTGAATTCGACGATGTAGCAAATGAACAGCGAAAGGTAATTTACGAATTACGTAATTCCCTGCTCGACGGCAAGGTTGATCAGGGTAATATCGACATGATTCGTTCAGATGTTTACAACTCTGTTATCAATGAATTCATCAGTCCTAATTCTTTAATTGAAACCTGGAATGTTCCTGGCCTTACTGAAAAGCTCAAGAATGAATTTGCTCTGGATTTACCTATTCAGAGCTGGATTGATAATGATGAGAAGCTGATTGAGGAAAACATCCGTTCAAAGATCGTTGATGAGGCAAAGGATGTATTTGAAGCGAAGAAGCTGCTTATCGGAGAGGAAAGAGCCGGTCAGCTGATTCGCAACATTATGCTGCAGTCTCTTGATACTCTCTGGAAGGAACACCTTGCTTCAATGGATTATCTCCGTCAGGGTATCGGTTTAAGAGGTTACGCACAGCGTAATCCTAAGCAGGAATACAAGCTTGAATCCTATCGTATGTTCACTGAGATGATGGAGAACTTCAAGTATCAGGTAATCAGAATTCTCAGCTGCATCCAGATTAAGGTTCAGGAAATTGATGAAATGGAACAGAAGCGTCAGGAACTGGCTGATGAAGCTGAAAAGAAGTTTAATGACGAAGCTGAATCCAAGGCCAAGGAAATCGAAAAGATGAATGCGGCTTTCTCAGATCCTGACCACAAGGTGGGGCGCAATGATCCTTGTCCTTGCGGAAGCGGAAAGAAGTATAAGAACTGTCACGGACGTCTGGTTTAATTCTGGAATGAATCGTGAATAATCTGAACCCGTTATTGATCACCGGATTGATAACGGGTTTTTATTATCATGATGAATTCAGTCCGTTAATCAGAGATAAATTAAGCAAAAAAACACTGGTGCAGAAAACATAGTATAATAGCCGTAATTTGTTATCGACTCATTGAAAAACGTTTATTGTCAGCCAGGGAATAACACATCCTGCGTCAGTTTTAACGTAATTTAAAATCAGATTTTGAAAGAAGGTTATTATGGCTTTTGAAAACTTGTCAAAAATGGATCCTTATATTTTACTGTCCATGGTAAACATGAAACTTCGCGATTTTGATGATCATGATCTGGACAGCTTCTGTGCCACATACGAAATTAACAGGGAAGAACTCGAGAAGAAACTGAAAGATGCCGGTTTCGAGTACGATCCCGAGACCAACCAGTTCAAATAGAATTCACTTTGAATTACCGGCTACTCCGTTCAGATTAAATAAGAATAATCACCTGATTGCCACAGTTTAAATTATGTTATTAATTCATCTTCTTCCGTTTAATCGCGATAATTATCCATGGTGTGTGGATATAATTTCCGTAAATCCAGAAAATGCTGAGATTCTTTCTCAGAGCAGAATTGTGGTAACGCCTCCTGCAGGCATATGCCCGTCTCCGACGTATGCTGTTTCATTCGACTGCGACTGCATTGAAGCCGTAAGGAATACCGGCCTGAATCCGGCGGCAGCTGCAGAAAGACTTGCAATGATTATAAAGAATCACGAACGTCTGGTTTTTTCCGGAAAAAGAGCCTATCTGATGTTCAGGGAACTTCTGTGTAATCTGCAGATGAGAAACGTGCTGAAAAACAAAAGAATAACTTCATTTAAAAGTATTGTTCATGCCGCGGTTTCACTGAAGGGACTTTATTATCCACAGGCATGGAATAATATAAAGAAGCTCGGAGCTGAAACGGGAAACACCGATAACAGATACATCAGAAGCATGTATGCTGTTTTTAAGGATCTGTATCTTAAGGCCCCAAAGCTTCTCAGTTATTTTGTCAATAAATCCCTTGTTCTGGATACGGCTGAATCATCCGGAAAAATTATACTGGGTATAGGTGAGGATTCTTTTTTTATTTTTACACCAGTAATGGTGACATCCGAATATGTACTCGGAATCAGTATAGTAAAGGAGATAAAACCTCTGGTACTTCCTGTTAACGGAGCTGTCTGTTATACGGTAAGTTCGGCAATAAATACGTCCATTGCCAGAGAACTCAAAACTGATTTCGAGCAGATAAAGAAGCTTCATGCGGAATCTTCTGCGTATTTAAGAACCGATTCGGCAGAATACCTCATGCTTATGGATAACCTTGAAAGCAGTATTAAAAATGAATCTGAGGATGTTCTTGCTTCAGATGAATACAGAAGTACTGAATCAATGTTTGCAGAACTGTCTGAGTGGTTCGAGAAGGACCGGGATGTTCTGTCTGCAGATGAAGTATGTGCACATATTGCCAGAGCCTCAGGCAGACTTCGCACCGCCATGATGGATTACCTCTATTCAGAGGATTATCCTCTGCCACTGGGATATGATGAGGTATACAGAGACATTGTGTCGGCAAGAATCAGCAACGCAAGAGACAATATGGTCGCTGAACTTGAATATGCAACGGCTCAGGCTGAAAAGAACAGTAATCAGCAGAGTCTTCAGAGACTGGCGAATCTGTACAGGTATCTGTCTGAGTAATAAAAGGCTTTGAATTTGAATAACAGCCTGTTTTAAATTACCGGTTCAAAAAGCTTAAAACTCTTTTTGGCGTCTTCAAACGCTTCGGTAAGCATTTCAAAAGCAGAAGGGTGATAGAAGTTGTATCCTATCAGGTCGTCAAGAGTCTGCCGATTGAACAGCGCACTGTAAATAAACTGAGACATCTGCTGTGCATAGGGAGCGCATATTTCAGCTCCCAGCAGCATTTGTGTTTCCCTGTCAAAATACACGTGAACAAGTCCGTGCTTGTATCCTTTGATGACTGAAGTGGTATTGTTTGCGGTTGAACTTTCACCGAGAATGAACTTGTGTCCGCATCTCGCTCTCTGTTTAACTTCTTCAAATGACAGTCCGGTTACGGTTATTTCCGGATCGGTAAAGGTAATGTCCTGATGAGGCATGTCGCATGTCTGGGTTATACGCGGGTATGTGGCGGCATTGCTCCCGGCTATTTTTCCCTGGTATAAAGCCTTCTGCAGATTGTTCCTTGTTGATGTGGTGTCTCCGGCTATGAATATATGGGGAACGCTGGTCTGAAGTGTTTTTTCATTGCAGTAGGCACAGTTCATCGAATCAAGCTGTATTCCGGCTGTTTCAAGCTGCAGTCCGTCAAGATTCGGTATTCGTCCTGTTGCGCAGAGTACACAGTCAACCTTCAGGTAACATTCGTGTTCGCTTTCATCAAGATAATATATAACAACGGAATCGTTGTTCTGCTCTATGGTTGTGAAATGTCCGTAAGGTACGATGAATACCCTTTCTCTGATGGCATTGAGAGCTGCTGATGCAACCTTGGGGTCTGTCAGGTGGCCTATTTCTCCCATGCCGAATATAGCCGTTTTAACGTTTAGTCTGGTCAGGTATTCCCCAAGTTCCAGTCCTATGCTTCCTGTACCGAATATGGCAATGCTCTTAGGCAGTTCCTTCAGTTCAAAAAGTTCATCGCTGGTTATTATCTTGTTTCCGATTTTTTTCAGATTGGCGGGAACGTAGGGTTTTGATCCTGTTGCAATAACAAAACTTCTGGCGGAAATGGTGGTGTCAGTTCCTTCAATGGCAACGGTGTAAGGGTCAACAAAGAAGGCTTTTCCCATAATACGGCAGTCCTCGGGAATGGTATAGAATTCCTTGATGTACTGATCAAGAAAAGCTCTTTTCTCATTTCGTACGGTATTGAGAATGTCACTTCTGTCCAGATGCTTGTCCGGTGATTTTCCGTAAAGTGTCATGGTAAGCATCGGAGTGCTGTTGGCTGAATACTGTCTGCCCATTTCATGAAGAAGCTGAGAAGGTACACATCCTGAATTTATTGAGGTGGGGCCTAAAGGACCCTGTTCGATAATGATTGTGTCCGCGTTATTTTCAACTGCCGCCTTGTAGGCCTGCATTCCAGCAGTGCCGGCACCGATAATAACAGTGTCAACAGAGATGTGTCTCATGGTTATTCCCTCAGCTTTTTTGTTCTCAATTATACTGAGATTGCAGGCTCCGAGACAATGATTTTAAGTATAAAGAGTGTTGTTCGTTGATGTTAACTATTAATTTGTTAGAATAGGCTCGCATTCGTCAGAGTTATATATTACTGATGAGTGGCATATGACAGTTGACAGATGACAGGGTGGAATGATGGATTTTGCAAAATTATTGAAATATGAATGTCTGGTGTTTGATCTTGACGGTACACTGGTGGATTCCATGCCTTTTCATTACGGAGCCTGGGTCAAGGCCGTGGCTCCTTTCGGTTTTGTGCCCGACAGGGAATGGATGTACAGACACGGCGGGGTTCCAAGTCATAAGATTGCCAGAATCCTGATTGATGAACATCATCTGCCGTTTGATGATCCCCATGAACTTGCAGCAATCAAGACCCGCAACTATCTTGAAAACATCAGAAACGTGGAAGTATATCCCGTGATGCTGGAGCTTCTGAATTTTGCCAGAGAGCATAACATTCCCATGGGAATAGGGACGGGGACGCTGCGTTCCAATGTTGAATATATCGTGAATCACACCATTCTGAAAGATTATATAAAAGTTATTGTTTCTGCTGATGACGTAAAAAATCACAAGCCTCATCCAGATACATTTCTGAAGGTTGCCGAAGCTTTCGGGGCTGATCCTCATAAAAGTGCGGTTTTTGAGGATTCATATTTCGGATATGAGGCTGCGATTAACGGTGGATTCGATCTCATAAAGGTGATAAACGGTATCCCCGAATTTCAGTAAGTGCGGTGTGTTCTGAAATGACAGGGCAGGGCGCAGTAGAACAAGAAAACCCGAACTTCAGGTTCGGGTTTTAAAATCCGGCCGCATCGGACGACCGGAAAAGAATCTAACAGACATCAGATTAGTTCTGGTTCTGATAATTTCTCTGAGGTTTGTGATTATTCTGTCTGAAGTTGTTTCTGTGAGCCGGCTTTTCGGCACTGCCTGCAATGGTGATGGTGGAAATCTTTGCCTTGTAGATAAGCTGTTGATTTCCGCTGGCATCGGTTAAAGCCATGCTGTACTGATCGTGTCCGCTGATAACACCTTCAAGCTTTATGCCACTGACCAAAAAAACTGATACGGTCTGCTTTGTTTCCATAAGCCAGTTAAGAGCGGTATTCTGTCCGTTGCCTAATGAAAAAGCCTGTTCAAGTGTCTTGTAGTTAAGTTTTTCTGTATTCTCGGAATTCTGAGTGTCAATCTGATTATCTGTCATTGGATTCTCGTAATTATTATATTTTCATGAAGAAATGTTCACAGTTCTATGTGTTTAAGATTTTATACCAAATTTACATTTAAACAATAAAAAACATGAACAATATGCACAAAATCAAATATGCATTGTGTTTTTGATTTGGTTTGAGCTTTTTTGATGTGTAAGAGAATGGTGCCCAGAGGCGGAATCGAACCACCGACACGGGGATTTTCAATCCCCTGCTCTACCGACTGAGCTATCTGGGCATTAGAGTCGTTAGAAAGATAACTGATGGTGCCGGCTAACGGAATCGAACTGTTGACCTACTGATTACAAGTCAGTTGCTCTACCTACTGAGCTAAGCCGGCACATTTGCCTGGTGCCCAGAGGCGGAATCGAACCACCGACACGGGGATTTTCAATCCCCTGCTCTACCGACTGAGCTATCTGGGCAACAGGGGCTATTTTACAGAATGATTTTTTTAAGTCAAATATTTTTTGTGTTTTTTTGTGATTTTACGGCTGTTTGTATAAATATTACCCTAAATATGTGTAATGTGTCGTTATTTTAGCCTTTTCTCTTCTTTGGGACATGTGTGTGCCTGCAGTTTACCGTAAAACGTCTCTGATTAATGTGTTACTGAACAGGCAGATAAAAGTCAGGTGTATGGATATGTCCGGTGAGGCGGGATGAGGTAATAGAAAATGGATACGTCAGGAAAACATGAATTCAGAATATCTTATATATTAATCGGGGTCAGCTGAGGACATGAAAATGATATTTCTTATTTCATACCAGAAATATAGTGAATTAACCTTTTTTGATTAAAAAATCGGGATTTTTCTGAAAATAAATGATGTTACGCAAAAAAAATTTTAATGGATAAAATTTGCTAAACGCCTTGATAATCAAGGGATTGCAGTGATTTCTTTTTAGAATGATGAAAAATTTTTGAAAAAAATTATATAATTCCTATTGCATTACTATGTAATATTCTGTATAGTATGACTAAACCTATTGGTTGAGTAGGAAATAAGGAGATAATAAACAAAACAATAAAAAACTCCTGCACAACACGAAAGGTTTACGGATAAAGGAAGTCCGGAATGATTTAAAGTGGAAGTTTTTCTGCACGTTAATTCAAATAAGATAGTCATAAATAAACATAATAAACAAAAAAGACATTCTGGCTTCCTGTCCGAATAATAAGAAGAAATAATTGAAATACATGAGAAGTGCTTTATCAGGAAACTTACGGTCAGTCTGATTAAGTTGATGGTAGGCACAGGAAACAGTTTGAATCTCAGAATGAACCGTAAGGAGATAAAGATGTCATACAAGTTTGAAACATTACAGTTACATGCAGGTCAGGAAAAACCAGATAGTGCTACCGGTGCAAGAGCGGTACCTATTTACTTAACCTCATCATACGTATTTAACGATTCACAGCATGCCGCAGATCGTTTCGCTTTAAGAGATCCTGGCAATATTTACGGCAGACTGACCAATCCTACCGTTGATGTCCTGGAACAGAGAATCACCGCTCTTGAAGGCGGTGTGGGTGCTCTGGCTACCGCTTCCGGTCTTGCTGCAATCACCTATGCCATCCTTACTGCCGTAAGTGGCGGTCAGAATGTGGTTGCTGCCTCAAACATCTATGGCGGCACCTTTAATCTTCTGGCTCATACTCTTCCTAATTACGGTGTGCAGACCAAGTTTGTGGATCCTGGTGATCTTGCCGCTTTTGAAGCTGCCATTGATGAAAACACCAGAGCCTTATACGCTGAAACCTTAGGCAATCCTAATTCAGATGTTGCTGATATTGAAGCTCTGGCAGAAATCGCCCACAGACACAAGATCCCTTTAATCGTGGACAGCACCTTTACTCCTCCGTCAGTATTCAGACCTATTGAACACGGTGCCGATATTGTCGTTCATTCCGCCACTAAGTTCATAGGCGGCCACGGTACCGTTCTCGGCGGTCTGATTGTGGATTCAGGTAACTTTGACTGGGAAGCTTCAGGCAAGTATCCGTCTCTTACTGAACCTAATCCTTCATACCACGGTGTTGTGTTCACCAAGGTTGCAGGCAGAGCCGCATATATTGTGAAGGCTCGTGCAGTATTCCTGAGAAATACCGGTGCCACACTGTCTCCGTTCCACGCATTCCTGTTCCTTCAGGGACTCGAATCACTGTCTCTCCGTCTTGAAAGACACGTGGAAAATGCTCTTAAGGTTGTTCAGTTCCTTAACAGTCATCCTAAGGTTCTTAAGGTTAACCATCCTTCAGTAACCACTGATGCAAAGCAGCAGGAACTCTACAAGAAGTATTATCCTAACGGAGCAGGTTCAATCTTTACCTTTGAAATTGACGGCGACATCAATGATGCACGAAAGGTGATTGACTCTCTTAAGCTGTTCTCACTTCTGGCTAATGTCGGTGATGCAAAGTCTCTTGCTATTCATCCGGCCTCAACCACTCATTCACAGCTTAATGAAACTGAACTGCTTGAACACGGTATTAAGCCTAATACCATCAGATTATCAATCGGTATTGAACATATCGATGACATTATCGAAGATCTGAAGCAGGCTCTTGAAAGTTTCTAATCCTGAAACGTAAAACCTGATCGTCATGAAAACAGGTCTGAGGAGTTTTCCTCAGACCTGTTTGTTATTCTGAAAAAAGTTTAACGGTATGCTTTTTCAAAAATACCGGCAATTTCCTCATCGGTTGTTTCAGCCGGGTCAAAGGCAAACAGAACGCCCATTGTGGCTCTGGCGTTTTTCGCGAGAGTCATGCATTCTTCCTTTCTGATGCCGAAATCAGACATTTTAAGATCGGCAACACCGCATTCCTCCTGGAGTTTTACCAGAGCAGTAATGAAATCCTGCGGCTTGTCGGCATCGTTCATCCCAAGAAATCTGGCCATGTCTATAAATCTTTCGTCACAGACATGCTTATCGATCCAGAACTGGAAGTAGGCTTTTGACAGCATGATTAGGCCTGCACCGTGAGGCAGTTCAGGGTGATATGCACTCATGGCATGTTCCATGGAATGTTCACTCGAGCATGCCACGCAGAGCATGGAGTAACCGGACATGGTATTGGCGAAGGCCACAGCTTCACGGGCCTCAATATCATTGCCGTCTTTCACGGCTCTGGCCAGGTATTTGCCTATTTTTTCAATAGCGGAACGTTCAACCATATCGCTCATGAGACTGTGACGGCAGGAGATATATCCTTCAAGGGAATGGCAGAGAGCGTCGAATCCCTGATAGGCGGTAAATTTCGGCGGTACGGTAACCATCAGTTCCGGATCAACTATTGCCAGCGTGGCAAACATTGAGTCATATCCGCCGACTCCGATTTTTTCATGAGTGTCGGTTTTGGTGATTACACCGGCTTCGTCAACTTCAGACCCTGTTCCAGCGGAAGTGGTTATGGCTACCCACGGAAGAGGTTCGTTTACGAGAGGGAGTCCTTTGCCGGTTTCACCGAAGGCATAGTCCCAGAGATCTTCTGAAGGCTGGGTGGCAAGCATGGCAATGTTTTTGGCCGCGTCCATTACTGAACCCCCGCCAAGAGCTACCACAAAATCACAGCCGTTGCTTTTTGCAGCTCTGGCTCCGTCTTCCACCATTTCCTTTAACGGATTGGCTCCGATACCGTTGAATACAACTGCTTCACATCCTGCCAGTCTGAGCTGTTCCCTGGTTCTGTCAAGTGAACCGCTTACAATGGTGGACTTGCCGTTGGAAATTACCAGCAGTGCTTTTTTTCCCGGTAACTTGTGTTCATGCAGTCTGTTCAGGGCTCCGCATCCGAATATAACCCTTGTCGGACAGAAAAAGTTATAAGACGTCATTGATTGATCTCCAAAAATCGTGTCTGGGCATGCATCTTCTTTATCGACGCACGAGAGAGTGTACTCCGGGTGATATGCGGAATACGTGATTATAAGCATAAGGTACGATTCACGTCAGATACAACAACAGTCGGATACGGTTTGTTGTTTTTGCGGATGTATTCACAGAGAATTACAGAAGCTGAAAAAGACGCCGGTGATATGAACGGATTATGTTTATCCGGCTGCAATGTTAATCCTCTTCTGCGAATATGTTGATTAACATTGCAGCCTGTACTGACCATTAGTAGACGTGCTGGTCGATAAGATCGTTGCAGTGGTTCAGAAGATTGTCCACAAGAAATTCAGCCGAGGTGGTATATCCGTAACCGAACACTTCACCGTCATCATAATGGGATATGATTAAATTCTTGTTCCTGTCCTGCTTTAAAACGAGGTGATATCTGTTTTCATCCTTGTCAGCTATTTCCATATCCTGTGATACAGCGGCTTCGAAAAAAGGATTGTTGTAGATTTCTGACCAGTCCGCCAGTGTTGAAAAAAATACAAGTCTCGCACCTGTTTTAGGATGAGATAATGCCGCACCTTTGAAGTGATACGGATTATGACCGTTCATTGTCCTTGAGTAAGGTTCATTGTAGGTAAATTCACAGACTTCCTTTGAGCCGCATCCTGTTATCAGCAACAACGTTGTCAGGCAGGAAAATAACAGCAGATCTTTCAGCATTTTTATTTGTTCCTTTTATTTATGACTGAGTTTTCAGAAAGTATACATTATGTGATACAGAGTTGTTTAATAATTTTTTCATGACAGATGCGAAATAATCTGCTAGGATTAGCGACTATTTTTACGACAGATAGTATATACTGTCTTTATCTGCCTGAGCGTTTCTGCTGATTATTAAGATTCGTATCCACAATTTTTTTACTTTTTCTCTGAGAGCCATTCGTTTTTTATCATGGTTTCCTGTTTTTGTTGGTGATTTTCTGTTTAATCAGGCAATGTCATCAGGTTTTATAATTTTATTCAACGGCCGGGACAGCGGTGTGTTTTTGACCGGATTTATAACTTTGTCATGATTTGAATAACAAAAGGAACGTGCTGAAGGCATGAAATCATGATTTCACCCCGTGTGCATGTCATCGGTAAGACATGTCTGTATTTACAACTTAATAATAATCAAAGAGAACAGCATGAGCGTGAAAAAAGAATCCAATAAGAAAGAAGCAAAAGTTAAAGAAGACAATCAGAAAAAAATAATTAAAAACAGACCGGAAAACAATAGTGGAAATAATCTGCCCGACAGCGGAGTAACCGATCTGCTTTCACTTTATTTCGGGGAAAGTGTGGCCAATTCAGTTGAGGCGGCGGACAAGTTCGACAGGAAACAGTCATCAGAAAGCGGAAAATCACGGGTAAAGGCCGGAAAAAAGAAGTCTGAGTCAGAAAAAAAATCTGTTTCTTCAGAAGATAAAATAAAGGATAAACTACCGGCTGATACCGTTACTGGCGACGCTGAAAATGCCGAATTAGGTGAACTTATTGTTTATGCCGCCGAAAGAACAATTATAAAGGCGAAAAAGGATATCACTTTATCACAGGATGTTCTTAACAGTACGGACCGCGATTACTTTAATTCGCTGAAGAAAATTATCATAAAGCAGAATTCATCAGTTTCCTGTGATTTAAGATTAATAAAGAAAATCTGGCAGACAATGGTAGAAAACGGAGTACTTACTCCGCTTGCTCTGGGCGACAAGTCAATTATGCTTCCGGCTGACGCTTTGGAAAAACGTGTCGGAAAGGTGTTTATCGAATACGAAAAAATTCCGGAAATTGACGTTGTTTACTATTCCAACAAGTTTGAAACTGAAGATCAGGAAAGCTGTATTCTTTATCTGCCTGATAACTCCGTTTTTCACGGTGATAAGGTTGAATGCCTGTATAACCGCAGAACCGGAATAGCATATTACGTTTCCACTGTCGAAGAGCATAATCTTGTTCTCGGCCGCTGGCGCAAAACCAAGGATCATGCCGTGCTTTATCCGGAGGATCCACGTTTCGGCGGACGCCATTTTTCGTTCAGAAAACTATCCGATGTCGATGGCATCGGGATGGGGAGTATTGTTATCTGCCGTATCGTGAAACGTTCCACCTCTGGCAGTTATATCGTTGAGGTTGAGCACGATCTTAAAGACGGTGCCCGTCTTGACAGCAGAATTCAGATTGCCATTCTGAACAACGGTATTCCTCACGAATGGAATACGGCGGTTAAAAAGCAGGTTGACAATATTCCTGACGAGGTGCTTGAAAAGGACAAGGATAAAAATAAGCGTGTTGATCTTACGGAACTGCCTCTGGTAACCATTGACGGTGAGGATGCCAGAGACTTCGATGATGCCGTTTACTGTCGCAGGGAGGGAAGCGGGGTCAGACTGTTTGTGGCCATAGCCGACGTTTCCTTCTATGTGCGTAACGGATCTCCTCTGGACAACGAGGCAAAGCACAGAGGAACCTCAATCTACTTCCCTAATTACGTGGTGCCGATGCTTCCTGAAAAGCTGTCAAACGGTCTGTGTTCCCTGAATCCTCATGTGGACAGACTCTGCATGGTATGTGAAGTTCTGGTGAAAAAGGGCGGAGAACTGGGAGAATACAAATTATATCCTGCGGTAATGAATTCCCATGCAAGACTTACCTATACTCAGGTGGCATCAGTTCTCAGCGGAGAGGAGGTGACTGATCCTGAAATAGTTCCTCTGAAGCAGGATCTCCTGAATCTTTATGATCTGTACAAGGAACTCAAACTGAACAGAGTCAATCGCGGAGGCATTGAGTTTGAAGGCAGTGAGGTAAGATTCGTGTTTGATGAAAATCAGCAGATTACCGATATCCTTCCTGTGGTGCGCAATGATGCACATATGCTTATCGAAGAATGTATGATTGCCGCCAACGTGTGTGCAGCCGATTTCGTGGAAAAAAGCAAAGGGTTCACACTCTTCCGTGTCCATCCAAAGCCAGCCTCGCTGAAGGTGACCGCATTCAGAAACTTTATTGCCATGTATGGTCTGAGCCTTGACGGCGGTGAGGTTCCGGAAAGCAGTGATTATGCGGCTTTTGCAAAGAAGATAGAAGGCAATCCTTATCAGAGCGTTCTTCAGATTATGATGCTTCGTTCACTGGCACTTGCTACCTACACTCCTGAAAATGAAGGTCATTTCGGTCTGGCGCTGGGGTATTATGCGCATTTTACCTCTCCAATCAGAAGATACCCTGATTTGCAGCTTCATCGTGAAATCAAATATCTTTTAGGTAAAAACGGGATGTTTTCCTCAAGTCTGGCAACTTCGCTCGGAGCCAAAAAGTACGAACTGCCTGAACTGACTGTACTTTCAGAGTCATGTAATACCACTGAACGCCGTGCGGACAAGGTCAGCGGGGAAGTAGAAATGGCGCTGAAGGCCAAGTTCATGGAAAAATTCATTGGCAAGAATCTGCCGGGGGTGGTAGTTAACGTGACTTCCTTCGGGCTGTTCGTGAAAATTGAAAAATTCAATGTTGACGGTATGATTCATGTATCGGAAATTTCCAAGAACAACTTTATGACCTTCGATGAATCATCAATGCGTCTTGTTGCGGAAAGATCCGGTTTTTCCGTTGGACTGGGCGAAACCATAACCGTGGTCATAACTTCCGTTAATACGGATGACGGCAAGATTACCATGATTCCGGCACCGGGAACTTTCGGTAAAAACAGAGTTTCCCTCAACGAGGAGGCCAGAAAGACCGTAGGCGAGTATCAGGGAACCGATGCTGTTGACAATCAGTCAGTCAATCAGGCTGTAAGAAAATCCATGGCCATATGGAATAATGTCGACAAGCTTGATGATGAACTTATGGAATCCGTTGTGAGCGTTAGCAGGGTTAAGGCCGCTCCACATGCAAGTATTACCAAAAAGGTTAAGACCGGGACAGAGAGCGGAACAAAGAAATCTAAATCTAAGAGTACGGTAAAACCGGCAGCTTCCGGAAAGAAGACACAGGGCGGAAAGCCTGCTTTAAACCGCAGGAATTCAAGAGCCGGAAGTAAAGGTCTGAAACAGTAACAGGAGGAATCTCACGTATACATCGACAGCCGCAATCATCCTGTATCCCTGCGGCTGTTTCATCAGAGGATATTGTTACTGAACTGATGAGTTCAACAGATTTTGTGAGGTTGCGGCAAAGCCTGTGAAGAGAAGAAAAATTGGTCTGTAAAGTATGATACTGTTTCGAATTACATGTTTTGTCTGATTGTATGAAAGCTTCGTTTCAGAAGATGAAACGGAGCTTTTTTATAATGAAGATATGATATGAAAGTGAAAAGAATATCTCAATTTTTAGAAAAGAGCCTGTAAAAGCCTCAAATCACTGAATCCGTAATTCCGGTCAGCCCGACGTAGGGATTAAACGAATGTAAAACTGCATTAATCAGGATAAAAATTTTTGATGAAATTATGACATTGCTCCCACAGTTTTTTATGTTGTGATATAATTATCACCAATTTTTTGAGTGTCATCTTTGAACGGTACATTCAGCCTTATGTTTCAATGCATAAATAAGCTTTACCGGCATCAGCATAGTATGACTTCAGTCGAAAGAAAAAATAACACAGGTATTTCCTATTTATAAGGGTATAAACATGTTTTTTGAAAAAATCGTTGCAGCTCCTGCAGATCCTATTCTTGGTTTAACCGAAGAATTTAAGAATGATCCACGTACTGATAAGATTAACCTCGGTGTAGGTATCTACAAGACCAATGAAGGCGTAACTCCTATTCTTAAGTGTGTTAAGAAGGCTGAAGAAATCATTCTTAAGGAAGAAACCACCAAGAGCTATCTGCCAATCGTTGGTACTCCTGAATACGGTAAGCTCGTAAGAGAACTGGTTTTCGGTGCTGACAGCGAAGTTATCGCTTCAGATCGTGCCCGTACTACTCAGGCTCCAGGCGGTACCGGTGCTTTAAGAGTAGGTGCTGATTTCTTAAAGCAGCAGAACGTAACCGGCAAGATCTGGATTTCCGATCCAACCTGGGCTAACCACTTCCAGGTATTCGGCAAGGCTGGTCTTGAAACCGCTAAGTACAGATACTACGACAAGAACACCCGTGCTCTTGATTTCGAAGGTATGAAGGCAGATCTCAAGAATGCCAAGGCCGGCGATGCAGTATTACTTCACGCCTGCTGTCACAATCCGTCAGGTATGGATCCAAACGCTGCTCAGTGGGAAGAACTCGCTAAGCTCGTTGCTGAACTCAAGCTTCTTCCATTCTTTGATTTCGCTTACCAGGGCTTTGGTAACGGTATTGAAGAAGATGCTTTCGGTATCCGTACTTTCCTGAAGTACAACAAGGAAGTTTTAGTTGCAAGTTCATTCTCTAAGAACTTCGGTCTTTACAATGAACGTATCGGTGCTTTAACCGTTGTTTCTGCTGATAAGGAAACTGCTGACCGCGTATTCTCTCAGGTTAAGATTGCAGTACGTGCCAACATTTCAAATCCTCCAGCTCACGGTGCAAAGATTGTTACCACTGTTCTGTCAAACCCTGAACTTCGTGCTGAATGGGTTGCCGAAGTTGCTGAAATGCGTGACCGTATCAAGAACATGCGTGAACTTTTCGTGTCAAAGCTTAATTCTTTAGGCTGTGCCGTAGATTTCAGCTTCATCAATACCCAGTACGGTATGTTCTCTTTCTCAGGTTTATCTCCTGAACAGGTTGCAACCTTAAAGAAAGATTACGGTATCTACATGGTAGGTAACGGCCGTATCAGTGTTGCAGGTATCACCACCTCTAACATCGATGCTTTATGCAAGGCAATTTACGAAGTACTTCAGAAGTAATATTCTGAATACTGATTACCACTTGAATTGATGGTATGACCGTAATCCGCCGGCCAGTTCTCTGACCGGCGGATTATATATATGCAAGTCCTTCTTCCTGTAAATTTCCGTTACTGATTAGAGGATTTGCATATATAAGAAGACGCTGATGTTTTTCACAGATATGTATTAACAGTGATGCGTTGTTTTCGCCATGCAGGGACAGAAGGTTTCTTGAAATATACCATCTGCGTCCCGCTTTTATTTCCGGAGAATTTATGAGTAGTAAAAATGAATATGTATACGGTGTTCATGCCGTAAGTGCCCTTATTGAGACTGAGCCAGAAAGAATCATTGAGGTTTATGTTCTCAAGGGACGTGATGATGCAAGACTTCATGCAGTGGTATCTGCTCTCAACTCTCTCGGAATCACTGTTAACCAGGTTAACCGCAAGACACTTGATGACAAGGTGTTCGGCGGTGTTCATCAGGGTGTCGTTGCCAGAGTGAAAAGCGCCAAGGTTCTTGGTGACTACGAACTGAACGAGTTTCTTGATAAGGTGGAAAATCCGTTTCTGCTCATTCTTGACAATGTTACTGATGTTCATAATCTCGGTGCATGCCTTAGAAGCTGTGACGGGGCAGGCGTGAATGCTCTGATTACCTCCAAGGATAAAAGCGCGTCTCTTACCGCTGCTGCCAAGAAGGTTGCCTGCGGTGCCGCTGAAAGCGTACCTGTATTCTATGTTACCAATCTTGCCAGAACCATGAAGGAACTTCAGGAAAGATTTATCAGAATTATCGGTACTGCCGGCGAAACCGACAAGGTTATTTACGACGTTGATCTTACCGGTCCTCTGGCTCTGGTAATGGGGGCAGAAGATACGGGAATGAGAAGACTTACCCGAGAAAACTGCGATCAGCTGGTTAAGCTTCCGATGCTTGGGAAGGTTACGAGTCTTAACGTTTCAGTAGCAACAGGCGTATGCTTATACGAAGCTTTAAGACAGAGAATGCTTAAGACAAAGTAAATTATTCAGTTATCTGATAAGAATTAGAAAGGCTCCGTACGGAGCCTTTCTTTTATCCTGATTCAGCATCAGATTTTGCTGATGATGAAAAGGAGAATGAATGAAAGCACCATGCACATTACGCTTGTGATGCCTCCGGCCTTAATCATGTCTTTGTTTTCAATTTTGCCGGTAGCATAAGCAAGGGCGTTAGGCGGAGTACTGATTGGCAGAGTCATGGCAAAGGAGAGAGTCAGAGCAATGAATATCAGTGAGTATGAAATATCGATGCCGGTAGTTATGCTCGGACTTGAGAGCACGGCAACGGCGATAGGAATGAGCAGGTTGGCTGCGGCCGTATTGGAAATAAAGTTGGACAGCCCCCATCCGGTCAAACCTATGATACCGATAATCATAATGCCTGAGAAATTGCTGTAATCAATCATGTTTGCCAGTTTGACTGCAAGGCCGGTGTTTTCCAGGGCGTTGCCGATGGCGATACCTCCGGCAATAAGCCAGATTACGTCCCAGTTCATGGTTTTAATGTCAGGTGCCTTGATGATGCCAGTACAGGTAAAGGCAATAAGAGGCAGAATGGCAACTATGTAACTGTTAACCCCGTGAAGCTTTTCTGTCATCCACAGCAGGATGGTGGCAGCGAAACATATGTATACAAAAATCGATCTCCAATCGGTATTGAAGCGGCTCTTTATGTCGAGAGTTATTTCCCTGGACTGGAAAGGGAACAGCATTCTGAGAAGTATCCAGGTTAAGAATATGCAGAGAGCTGCAAGCGGAAAACCTATCAGCATCCATTTCATGAAGCTTACGGCATGTTCTCCATGCAGAAATCCCAGTGCGATTGCGTTAGGAGGCGTGCCTACAGGAGTGGCGATACCGCCAATGTTGGCCGCAAATGGAACGGACAGTATCAGCGCCTTGATACCTTTGTCTTCATTCGAAACAGAGGCAAATACCGGAGCCATCATGGCAAGCATCATAACGGTGGTGGCTGTATTACTCATGAACATGGCAAAAAAACCGGTGACGCACATTACACCGAGCATAACCATTGAAGGCTTTTTACCGAACGGCTTCAGCAGTACTCTCGCAAGGTTGATGTCCAGCTTGTACTTGGTGGAGGCTATTGCCAAGGCAAAACCGCCGAGGAACAGGATGATAACCGGAGAACTGAAGCTGTTGAATACAGATTTATAGCTTAGCAGGTGTTCTCCATCAACTGATTTAAGATAGTTTTTAATAGGCGTAATGGCCCCGTCTGAAGCAAAGAGACACAGGGAGCCGATGATGGCCAGAGATGTCGCATATACAGGCATCGGTTCGAGTATCCACATCAGAGCGGCGGCGATGAATATGGCCATGGTGATGTTCTGTACCGGGGTGAACGGAAAAGTCTGCGGAAAGATTACCGGCAGTGAATAGCTTACCAGGGTAATGAATACTATGAGAAGTATTTTAAAAATATTGAATTCACGCACATCTATCGTCTTACCGTCCTTGTCCTTGGGAATAGACGAATGCGGAATGTTTTTAAATATATGAAAACTCATGATTAACTCCGATGGGGAATATAGTCAGATTCGGCTTCAGCATGATGCTTTGTGCTTGTTGTATGCGGTTCAACTGAAGAATACGCAGACTGTTCTGCTTAATCTTCATTATAGTTTAGGGCTGTTTTGAATAGAATTTCGGAGTATCCGTTTTGGGAAGCCGTTATAAAATTTTTCGACCTTCCTTTTCTAAACTGAAAATACAGCGGTTAATATGGTCATGCCACTGCGTGACGGATGATAATTCACGGACTGCATGCTGATATGAAAACGGAAGGCGTATGACGGATATTCTTGGGATTGTTCAAATTTTCGCTTGCTAATTCGTTAATAAATCTATATAATTCGCTCCGTTTACCGGTCATATAAATTCGTTCCTTGCCTTAAAGATGCGACCGGAATCTAAGAGGCTAAATAACCGTAAGGGGCATTTAAATGCGTCATTATGAAATTGTGTTCCTGGTTCATCCAGACCAGTCAGAACAGGTTGCTAGCATGACTGACCGTTGCGTTAGCATCATTGAAGCCGCTGGTGGTAAGATCAACCGTCGTGAAGACTGGGGTCGTCGTCCACTCGCTTATCACATCGACAAGCTTTCTAAGGCTCACTACGTTCTCTTAAACGTAGAAGCTGAACAGTCTGCAATTGATGAAATCGAAAACCGTTTCCGTTACAACGATGCTGTTCTTCGTTACCTCATCACTCGCGTAAAGAAGGCCTTCACTGAACCTTCACCAATCATGAAGTCAATGGAAGCTCACCGCAATGCTCGTGACAACCGTGAAGAACGTGTTGAAAACAAAGCTGCTGTAGCTGCTGATGCTGAATAAGGAGTAAACAACATGGCTTATTTTCGTCGTCGCAAGTTCTGCCGTTTCACTGCTGAAAAGGTAGATGAAATCGATTACAAGGATACCGCAACCTTAAAGAACTACATCACTGAATCATGCAAGATTGTACCAAGCCGCATCACCGGCACCAGTGCAAAGTATCAGCGTCAGCTTGCTGTAGCTATTAAGCGTGCACGTTACTTGGCTTTATTACCTTACACTGATTTACATAGCACTGCTAGTAAGATTAAGTAAGGCCTAACTCTATTTTTTATTATTTAACCGAGGAAAGGTAATGGAAGTTATTCTTCTTGATAAGATTGCTCATTTAGGCAGTCTCGGTGATAAGGTTAAGGTTAAGAGCGGTTTTGCTCGTAACTATCTTATCCCTCAGAAAAAGGCCGTTATGGCTACTAAGGAAAACCTGGCTAAGTTCGAAGCTCAGCGCGCTGAGTTGGAAAAGAAGTTAGCTGCTGATTTAGCTGCTGCTCAGGAACGCGGTGCTAAGCTCGATGCTTTAGAAACCGTTACTATTGCTGCTAAAGCAGGTGATGAAGGTAAATTATTCGGTTCTATCGGTACTCGTGACATTTCTGATGCAATCACTGCAGCAGGTGTTGAAGTTAAGAAGAGCGAAGTTCGTTTATCTGAAGGTGTATTAAGATCAGTTGGTGAATACGAAATCACTGTTTCTTTACACCCAGACGTTAAGTCAACCCTCAAGGTTGTTATCGTTGCTGAAAAGTAATTCGTAAGAATTAGTTTTCCTTAATCGTAATAATGAAAGAAGATACTGTTTCTGGCAGTATCTTCTTTTTTTTTCGTAATCCGTGACTGGCTTTGTATCCGTATGACCATTTTCTAAACGTACGCGCAGATATTTAAGATCTGCTTGTAATGATTTGACATCAGTATCAGATAAAATCCCCTCATCTTTATAAAATTAAAAACCGGCACTGTATTTACGCAGATTGGAGAACTGATTTTAAGCCTTGAACAAGACACAATTAATTATGGTGACATGAATATTGTTGTTCAGATGGTGACACAGATACAGAATTATAATTAAGAGTATAAAATATATTTGTATAAATATAAAAAATAGGTTATATTTTTAAGGATACAGCGTCATGCAGGAAGACTGAAGACAGTTTTCGATACCGGGTATTATTCATAATTCATTCGACAGATCGGCAGAAGAAGGAGAGAGCGTCATGTTTACGGTTTATCATTCAAATGATATTGAATTGCTGGTGAAACTGGGAATTCACCTTATTAAAAACAGTAATACAGACCACAGAAAGGTTAATCCTTTTGCTCCTTCGCACTTCATTGTTCAAAGCTCGGGAATGGAGCTTTATCTCAAACAGAAAATTGCGGAATTTGACGGGGTGTGCGCACGTATTGAGTGTCATCTTCCTTGGAAGTTTATCTGGAGTCTTCATGAAGCTCTGTTTGCCGATGAGTATCCTCATGAAATGGTTTATAACGGAGACAACATCGCCTGGATTCTTCTGCAGGCGTTTTCTGAAGGCGCAAAAAATGATCCCGACTGTTTTAATCCTGATAGTCCGTCATGCAGATATCAGTATGTGGCTGATTACATATATGACAGGGATGAAACTGCTTCGGGAAATTCAGCCGCATCCGGAAGAAAGCTTAATTACGTAAAGTGTTACCGTCTGGCACACCGCCTGGCATATATTTACGAAAACTATCTTGTTTACCGTCAGGACTGGATTCGTTCATGGAATGATGCTCCGGATAAAGAATCACTCAGGGACTGGCTTGAAGAACTGAAGGTTAAGCACAACACCGATTTTAACAATAATGATTTTGTGTGGATTGGCGAATTATGGCATGAGTTTGTCAGGAACAATCTGATTGATGAGCTGAAGGGAAAGGATCGTATTCATTATATGGATTCAATGAGGGCTGTTATGCAGAACAGTTCTCAGGAAGAGTTCTTTGAAAGAATAAGAAATAACGGAAAGGACATTCCACGTGATGTTTATGTTTACGGCATATCGTCAATTGCTCCGGTGGTGCTTGAATTCCTTGTACTGCTTGGTAAGTTTATAAACGTGCATTTTATGTTTACCAACCCGTGCCGTTATTACTGGGGAGACATCAAGGCTGATAACGGTTCAAGTTCAGATTCAGATATTGATGAGCTTATTGAAAGAATAAAACAGAGACACAGCATTGATTTAAAAATCAAAAACAGGAACATAACTGATGAATACTTTTCAAAACTGAATTCTCAGGATACTGGCGACTATTCTGATTTCAGTTCGCAGAACTTCAGCCGTGATTATTATGAACACGGTGACGATATGCTTGAACTTGTTGAAAGTAACCGTCTGCTTCTTACCTACGGCAAGTCAGGAAAGGATACCTTAAGCAGTCTGATGGCCTATGCGGATAATGAAAACTATCAGGTAAACGATATTCATGCCTTTGTGGAAAATAACGGAGAGTCGGGCACTATGCTGAGTCTGATTAAGAACGATCTTCTTAACATGACCTTTACTCCGATGACTGGTGATCCGGATACCATGGAACAGGCGAATGTGTCCCGTAAACAGCGAATGGTGGATCCTGATGATTCATCCATTCAGTTTCATTCCTGCGCCACACCTTTAAGAGAGGTTCAGGTTCTGTACGATCACATGCTGGAAAAATTCAGGGAGGATAAAACACTTCGTCCGAGAGACATTGCCGTATTCATGCCTAATGTAGGTGTTTACGCTCCTTATATTGAAGCTGTGTTTGGAACCAACAGGGAACTTCTGACCAAAAAGAATTCAGGAGCTGCTGATAAGAATGCCGAACCGCAGAAGGTCGATTTGCCGTATACCATATGTGACCGAACCACAGCTGAAGAATGTCCGGAAATTGACGGTTTTAATAAGCTCATGAATATTGTTTCCGGCAGAATCGACAACAAAACACTGTTTATGCTTCTTTCCATTGATGCCATCAGATCAAGATTCGGAATTGAAGCTGATGACCTTGAACAGATAAAGAAATGGTTTAACGACAATAACATTGTTTTCGGGCTTGATGAAGAAGACACGAATATCTACGACGTAAATGTTTCTGCGGACAAAAAAGACAGTGGCACTGAATCCAATCCGTTTTTTGTCAGCGAATATCGTAATTCATTCAAGTCAGGTCTCAACCGCATGATTAACGGTTCTCTGATGCCGGTGCTGTCTGAAGGTGATGACGACCATGAGTATAACACTGAGCTTGAAGGAACGGATTCATTCGAACTTCTGGGCCATCTTTATTCCTTCTATGACGCTCTTAAAAGTCTGCGCCTCGAGTTTAAAGAGTGTGAATCGGCGGATAAGGAAATGTTAACCATACCTGAAGATATTATTAAACAGGTTATGGGTGATTCTTATGCGGGATCTTCTGTCATGTCTTTACGGGATCTCAGTGTGGCTCAGCTTGTTTCATATTGGCACAATTTTATAATCAGCAGGGTGCTGAACCGTTTCTTTGCTTTCAGTGAGAATAACGTAAATCTGTACACGCTGATTGCCAGAAACTTTGAGCGCATGAGGATTGATTTGGAAAAGTTAAAAGACATTCCCGTCATCAGCCTGGATATCGTCAGGGAATATCTTGCCGACAAGCTGTCCGGGGAAAGCGGATTCTCCGCATTCTTAAGAGACAAGGTTAATTTCTGCAGCTTTATTCCGATGAGGGCAATACCGTTCAAACACATATTCATGCTGGGCATGAATGACGGTGACTATCCTAAATCGGATAATGGTGATTATTTCGATCTGATGAAGACGTATTTCCGTCACGGGGATCGCAATGTCCGTAATGACGACTGCTATATGTTTATGGAAGCTCTTATTTCTGCGGAAAAGAGCGTATACATTTCCTATGTCGGCAAGGATGTGGTGAAAAACAACGAACTCAATCCTTCAATGCTTGTCAGTGAGCTGATAAATTACATCTCCTCCACCTGTATGCTGAATCGTGATTCTTTTGAAAGACTGTACCATGGGAAAAATGAAAAGACTTACGAAGAGTATCAGAATGAGGCCGACAGTACTGAAAATGAGGAAATGCTGAGAAAAGCTCTGGTTAAGAGTGAAAGTTTAAACGTTTATGATGCCAGCAATTTCAACGGGACAAGACTCCGTTCGTATCAGTCTCAGTGGTGTCCTCGTCAGGAAAACAGTACGAATGAAGAAGGTAAGGAACTATGGCAGAATTTCATTACTCCTGAATTAAGTTCTCTCAAATTTATTAAAAAGGATGACGAACATAGAGATGGCTTTGCCGACTGTGACTACGTTCTGGATATATCCACGGATGAACTGCAGACTTTCTTTGAAAGCGGTAAAAAGTTCTTTGTAAAAAATGTAATGCGGCTGTCTCATTATCTTCTGGATCAGCATGGTCTTACCGAACACGAAGGATGGAGGTTACAATTTGGAGAATCCGATATTGAAAGACATCTCATGGACAGGCTTTTTAAACCTGGAATCGTAACAAATGATGACATCAGGAATGGAATTGACGATTTTATTTACAATGCCCAGCTTAAAGGAACTCTTGAGAACGGGGTTATTGGAGAATATTACAAAGAAAATGTTCTTGGTGATGCGGACAGTGATGAATCTCCGTTCTGTAGAATTCGAAAAATTATAAATCTCCGTAACAGTTATTATTTTTCTAATGAGCCTTTTTCAGTTCCTGTTGACCTGAAAGTAAAGGTTCCTGTGGAGAAACGTTTTATTGCCGATCTGTACTGTGAGCACGAAGATGAGAACAATCAGGCAAACAACAGCGGTAAAGAAGACGAATCCTGTCTGTACACTCCGGGGGAAACCGTAAATGTTGAGGTGAGAATCAGGGGAAAAATAGATGACGTACTGAAAATAAATAATAAATATTTAAAGATAAATTTCAGAATATTCAGTAAATTCAGTACTTCTTTGTTTATTTCTCTGTATCAGTCGTTACTGCTTTATCTTCAGCTTGCCGATAGTAACGGAAAGGCTGATGTTTCCGTTCAGGGTATTTGGAAATTATCTGAAGATTACAGATTTCAAATAGATTTTTATGGTACCAGAGCAGTAGATGAACTTCCGAAAATAGTAAAGAATTATGATGATAATCTGCGAAAGCTTCTTGAAGAAAAACTGAAGAATCTTATCAGACTGTATATTCTTGGTCATTATGCATATATTCCTTTTGAGTTAATCAAGAAAATTTCATCAGGTGTTTTTTCAACAGAAGGAACAATAAACTCAAAAAATAAATACACAGGTTCTTCGTACATATCAGAAACCGATCTGCTGTTCGGTGACCAACCGGTATCAGTTACTGATTTCAATATGTACAACGGCTCACCGGAGACGATGTTTTCATGTATTGACTGGCTTGTAGGGGATCTTCCGTTTGTGGAAAAATTCGTTAAAAAAGATAAGAAGTCATCTGGAAAAGCAGATAAAAATGAAATCAGATTTCTGACGTGTCCGACTAAAAAGCAACAGATTGTTACTATGGACAAGTTGCTGAAGGAATTTGGCATAGATCTGGAAGAAATAGGATAGCAGACTGAGTAACGGAGGAAAAATATGTCACATAAATTAATGGATTTTAATTTAAATGGAGCCGGCATAATTGAAGCTTCTGCCGGCACCGGTAAGACCTATACCATTACATGGCTGCTTTGCCGATTACTGCTGGGAATAGGTACTTCAGATAATAAACCGGTGGATTATTCCAAGATTCTCATTATGACTTTCACCAAGGCGGCAACCAATGATCTTAAAAGAAAAATCTGTGAAAGAATCCGTGAGCTCAGATCATTTATTGAAAATCTGCTGAAAAAATCATGTGTAAGTCCTGCTGACTTCAGTGATATTCTGTCAGATGACTCCATTGAGAGCGAGATGCTCCGTGCCTATCTCGGTCTTACTCAGGTATCAGATGATTTGAAAGACAGAGAAGTACGAGAGGACTATCTTAAAAAGATGATTCAGGCCATCAGAATCCTGCGTCATGTTGAGTTAAATGTGGATGGCATGCAGATAAGCACCATTCACAGTTTCTGCAGACAGGTTATCAGCAAGTTTGTCGTTGATACAGGTATGAATTTTCAGTTTGACGTTATGACTGATGTCGAAGATCTGAAAAAGAAAGCCTTATATGAAAGTTTCCGCAGATTTATGGTAACGGAAGCGGAATCAGGAAATAATGAATATTCAAAAATATACGACTCTTTTTTAGAAGACGGAAAAAAGTTTAATCATCTATGTAATATCTTCAACAGTTACAGGGATCTTCCTGAGATAAAACAGGTTTCGACAGAAGCGTTTAAAGAACTGGGAATAGAAAAACTTCACGCTCTGCTGTGTGAAGCCTACACGATTCTGGAGCAGTTAAAAGCCGGTGAAAAAGTCGTTAAGGCTGATGATTTGCCGTGTAAATTAAGAGATGCTCTGGTTATAAACGGGAATGATGATGAAACTACCGTGAAGAGCAAAAAATATCTGGCGGGTAAAATCCGCAGTATTTTGCCTGTAGCCATTATTGATGAATTTCAGGATACCGATCCGGTTCAGTTTGAAATCGTAAAAAATATTTATCTAACTGATAGTGAAAAGAAAAATGATGAAATGGATTCCTGTAAATCTTCGGATTTCTGGGGACTTTATATAGTGGGAGATCCGAAACAGGCCATCTACAGCTTCAGAGGTGCTGATTTAAACTGTTACAACAAGGCCAAGAAGCTGATTCTCGATCGTTACGGATCAGAGAAAGAACGGAAATGTCACCAGCTTGAGCTTGATGTGAATTATCGTTCAGATATTAATGTAATCAGATCCGTCAATTATCTGTTTTCGGGAGTGCATCCTGATGAACAGAATAATTCTGGGGATGCAGAGGGAGCTAAGTTTGATTTTTATAAATCTCTATTATCTGGAGATAAAAAGATAAAAGATTCTATTTCCTTTACCAACGTAAAACCTAGAGACAGTGAAAAAGCACAGAAATATCTTTATATCGTTGGGAACAAGAATTTCAAAACAGAGTCAGCCTGTAACCTGATGCACAGTCTGATTGATGAGAAATCAAAGAATAAAGATTACATTTATTCTGAAATAGCAGAGGAATGTGCCGATAAAATTGTTGAGCTTCTAGAAAACGGCAGGTTGTCTGATCGTGCTGATTTAACGCTGGAACAGCTTAATAATCCTGATGAAAACCCTGAATTGTGCAGGCGCATTACTTTAAAAGATATAGCTGTTCTTGTAAGCAAGGGGAAAGAGGCCGAATACATTAATGACAGTCTCAGGAACCGACATGTGCCATCGGTATTCCTTTCGGACAAGGGAAGTATTTATGATACCGAAGAATTCAGGTTTGTATCTCTGCTGATGAAATCAGTTGTGAATTTTGCCGATCACAGTTATCTGCGACTGTTACTTGCAAGCAGAGTTTTCGGTCTGGATGCCAGGGAATATTCTGATGCCGTATGTAACAGTTATAAAAAAGACGATACGGATAATCAGCAGAATACTTCCGGTAACTCAGGTATTACCATGGAAACTCTGAACAGTGTGCTGGTAGAGTGCAAACAGAAATGGCTTACTCAAGGATTTATGGCCATGTTTACTCATTTCATGACCAGATTCAATATCATGGAAAAAATGAAAATGAGAGAAGAAGGCGCCGAGATTATTACCAATCTTCTTCACTGTTCGGAGCTGGCACTGGGACTAAGCAACAGAATCAGGGACTTAAGTGAACTGGTCGAAAGTTTTGAAAGTCTCGGAAATCAGGTTAAGTCTACTGATAATGAATCAGACATGACAGGTAAGCGACAGACAGATGACTGCGATGAAATAGTCAGAATAGTTACCTATCATTCTTCAAAGGGCCTTGAATACAATATAGTAATGATGCCGTTTGCAGATATGATACATAGTATTGACCCTCAGTCTGTTGACATGATTAGAGTCAAATCAACTGATGATGAGCATGATGACACATCATATTATCTGGTAACAAAAGATAATCGTAGTACCGACAAGGAAGGAGGAAAATGGAATAATCATTGTTATGAACAGAAGGTTGAAAGACACCGTTTATGGTATGTCGCCTTAACCAGAGCCTGTCATGCTTTATACATATGGTACATTGATCCTGAAGAATATAATAAGAAAGAAGTTAGGGAATTCTGTCTGGATGAAATCCTGTTCAAAAACGTATATGGCAATGATGAGAACAGTATCTTTGAAAATTCCAAATATTTCAGAAAATGTGATGACTACAGGGCCGGATGGCAGGATAAGTATAAATCCGACGAAGCAGCCTTTTATTACAGTAGGCAGGAAAGTAATGGTATCAGGAACGGGTATGAGTATCAGATTCTGGATGCCGACAGTATAAATAACAGATGGAAGGTGTTTTCCTATTCCTCAATGGTTAACGGCATGGGGAACGCTGTTGCGGTTAACAGAATTTCCGGAAAGACTAATGACAACGATGATTCGGTTTCTGCTGAGGAGATTGCTGAAAGCGGAAATCAGACAACAAAGGAACCACGCTTTGCCTTTCCTAAGGGGAGCACGGCAGGTACTCTGCTTCATGATGCTCTTGAGCATATTGATTTCAGAAAAGTTTATGCGGATTTTATGGATCACTGTGGCAGTCAGAAGGTCATCGATTTTCTTAATACCGATAATGTAAATGAAACCATGCTGTATCAGACACTGAAGGGAAGACTGATGGCATATGGTTTTGCAAGCGATACGGAAACGGTCAGAGGTCTGACGTGGTGGTTCATGGAAATTCTTTCATCTGTTCTGTTTAAGGACGGAGAATCAGGAAAGCAGGTTGCCTTGAAGGATTTGGATGATTCTGACTGTATCAAGGAAATGGAATTCTGGCTGAATGTTGACGCAGGTTTCAACATAAAGGCCTTTAATAAGCTGATAAGGGAAATTGACAGAGAAGGATGCAGCAGTCCGTTGATTGATTATGCTGAATATGAAAGTCAGAATGAGTCGGAAAATCCGCTGCTTCCGGAGGTATCGATCAGTGATATCAGCGGTCTTCTGAACGGTTATATTGACCTTGTTTTCAAATGCGGCGACAGATATTACGTGGCTGACTACAAGTCCAACTACATTACGGACAGAATAGGCAGTTATGACAATAAGGAAATCAGAAAGAATATGATAAACCATCACTATTATATTCAGTACATTCTGTATACCCTTGCACTGCACAGGTTTTTAAAGCTGCATCTTCCGGACTACGATTATGAGCGTCATATGGGAGGTATAGCCTACCTTTATTTAAGAGGAATGAAGTCTTCATCGGATAAATATGCCGGGTACGGTATATTCACCAATAAGATAACCGGTGAATATATTGAAAAACTGGATGCCCTGTTCTCCGGAGCGGGGGAGCAGTAACAACCGTACGGACATTATATTAATAGAGTCTGTTATATGATGTCCGGTAACGATTCAATGGGATGAAAGAATTTATGATAGATGCAATTGAATTTTTAAAGCTTATTCCGGTATGGTCTGATATTGATCTGGCTGTGGCTAATTATGTGTCCAACCTGTGTGCAAATGATAAGAAAGTTCACGGATTTGTTCTTGGCATGCTCCTGCAGCATGCACGAAACAACGGCAGTGTCTGTATAAAATACGAGGAAATCGGTCAGGTTTTTGAAGACATTATAGATAATGAAATATCTCTGTATAAGAGGTCTAAGGTTATTGCCGAGTTTAACGGCAGGCTGGGACTGTCCGGCAAAGACACGGGCGCCGTGAATGCGGAGGATTCCGACTGGTTCAGCAGGTATCTTGCTGTTTCGGGCCTGGATAAGATTCTGAATGAACTTTCCCAAAAGTCATTTTATGATAACGGCGGGCCGGGAGAATCATGCATGCAGTTTATTGATGATTCCGTGATTGAGTACGTGGCTGATTCAGGTAGGAACCTGCATGACAGCATGACCGTCGGCCGGCAGATTAGGGAGGTGAGGGTTCCGCTGGTGTACAGCCTTGAGAGAATCTACATTTCCAGATATTTCGCCTATGAACTTATTATTGCCGGATACATCCGTAACTCCGTCAGAATTGAGTGCATAACTACTGGGAAAAAATCTGAAAAGTTATCCCCAGGTTTCGACATGAAAAATATCCACAACATGTGGACAGAGGTTTATGATGCCATTGATCAAGTGGAACGTAAACTCGGAGGTTCCGCGGATAAAAACGAGATCAACTGGCAGAAGGTTGCCGTTGCCATGTCACTGTGTCATCCGTTTTCAATTATTACCGGCGGTCCGGGAACCGGAAAAACCTATACCGTATCAGTTCTTATCTGTCTGCTGAAGAAAATATGCAGCTGTCTGAGAATCGGAATTGCCGCACCTACAGGAAAGGCTGCGGCCAGAGTAAAGGAATCTCTTAATGACGCATTTTCGGGGCCGTTTGCCGAGGCCTACCGCAAACTGTATCCTAATCTCATTGATGAAATAGCTCCTGCGGAAACAGTACATAAAATGCTTGGTATTTTCCCGGGAAAGAGTGTCAGCAGAGTAAACGAAAACAATCCGTTAAATCTGGATGTGCTGATTATTGACGAAGTGTCAATGATGGATATCTTTCTTATGAACAAGGTTGTGGCGGCGTTAAGGTCCGGCACAAGACTGATTCTTTTAGGTGATAAGGACCAGCTTGCCAGCGTGGAGGCGGGTTCCGTGCTAGGTGATATCTGTACCATACTCGGCATGTCGGATAAAGAGCAGAAGCTAACTGATTATGAAAAGGATGTTGTTACAGGGCTGACCGGGTATACTGAGAAAGAACTTTTCAGCGTTCCGGGACTTGCTTCCGGAATCGCTTCGCTGCACAAATCAAGACGATATGAATCCAGTCCGTTAATCGGCGTTCTTGCAAATTACGTTAACAGTCAGGATTTCAGATATTCTGAAACGATGAATATCGTCCGGAAGCAGAATTCTGCCGAACTTCAACCTCTGAGCGGTGGAAATTCCCTGAGTTTCGGAGCCGTTACTTCAGACAGAGACGATAGGAATATCAAGGGAGTAGCCTTAATCAACGGCTGCGGTAAGGAGCTGGTGGACATTCTATGTGAAAAGGCCGTTACCGGCTGGAATATTGAAAAAAGCGGTACAGATGAAAAAAATATTTTCGATTTGCCGTCAGCATGTGCCAGTTACAGAAAATTCGTTGAATATACCACGGCCCATCCGGTTCTGAGCAGCACGGAAAATGAAAACGGCGAATGTGCACAGGCTGATTCGTATGTGGCAAAAGCCTTCGGTATGATAAACGCATTCAGAGTTCTGTGTCCTGAACGACAGGGATTTTTCGGTGTGCGCTATGTTAATGACGGCATAGCCACGGCCGGACTCCGCTGGCTGAAAAAACATGCCGACAGAGATCAATATCCGGAAATAGCAACACTGGACAAGACCTGGTATCCGGGACTGATTCTGATGGTTACCAAAAATGACAGCAACCTTGGTCTTAAAAACGGTGATATGGTTATCTGCGGTTATGATGAGAAGTACGGCAGTGCCAAAAGAGTATGGGTACAGATGGAAAACAAGAAATACAAATCGGTTTCATTCGGTATGCTTGCGGAATATGAAACAGGATTTGCCATGACCATCCATAAATCACAGGGTTCGGAATTTGACCATACCATGATGGTGATGAACGGAACGGAAAGAACCATTACCAAAGAACTTGTTTATACCGGAATTACCAGAGCCAGGTATTTTGTAAGCATGATTGTGGGAAACAACGGCTGCAGTAACACGGTAAATCTTGATGACAGATTCGCTCAGAAGGTTAAAAGATCCAGCGGACTTTCAGAAAGACTTTACGGCAGGTAATGACCTGAAACAGAGACCGGAAGGAAAGAGATGTTTTCAGAAAAAGAACTTATGAGGTATAAAAACATCTCTTAAAAGGGCAAAAAACGCAAAAAGAATATCATGGGAGAAAAATTTTAATAAAAATTCCATATAAATGTAGGGAAAGGTGTTCATTAGCGATTTTTTGCCCAAAAACGAAAAAATTTGAAAAAAATTAAAAAAAACA
>LXOW01435878.1_pt1 | contig 52481 bp, 40 predicted proteins | sample 1368591 | NCBI WGS metagenome assembly LXOW01 (sample SAMN04884650, study PRJNA319009) | bovine gut metagenome | isolation source: Cow rumen | host: Bos taurus | place: Italy: Legnaro (PD) | collected 2014-07-09
CTTTCTCGCTTCCTGCGAAAACGTGATATTCCCAGTTTTGCCCGCCATCGGGAGAATACCAGTATTGATTGTCGATTTTCTCTTGTCGTTTAGGATCGCGTATCTTACCAAATACCAATACCTTATCAGAATCAGGGCAAATCACAACAAAAAAATCGTTATAGCATCTTTCCCCCTCTAAAACAGAATCTGGCACAGCCAGCCAACGGGTGGAAATAGTGTCAGTATGGAATAAATTGTTATGGTGACTATAGCACAGCCACATTGCTCCTGATGGAGAAACCGCACAAGTTTTATAATCCGCATCTCTTCCAAACCATATCCGTTTTGCATAATCCCTGTCTTGCTGCGCCTGAAGAGCGGTGTAGAATGGGAAAAGAAAAAGGAAAAGTGAAAAGACACGACAACAATAGGCATACGTGAAACTTTTCAGCCGTTTGGCGATGGAAAACTTATCCCCTTTCATGACAAAATTTTTGTGCAAAGATACAATTTTTTTGTGCAAAAACGTGTCAAGTAATTTCCGTCCAAGACAGCATATAGCAATACCATAATCCATTTATATCGAAGATTAAAAAAAGCTATGGAACACCTATGATTTGAGAAAAGTTTGTATTTTTGCATTGCTCAAAAAAACATGTAAATGTATGAATGTATCAACGCTGATAAAACAGTATTTTGCTTCGCATAGCGATGATGTGGCGATAGATGTTTTCGATGAGAAAAACATCTATGCCGTCTATCAGCGTGTGATTGAGACATTGACCAGACACGTTAATATCGAGACCACATTGCTGCAAGCACTGAATTACTGTTTCTACGAAATACTTGATAATGTGCTCATTCATTCTGGCAAGGAGTTGGGTACAGTTATCACCTATTACAATCCAGAGGGGCACACTTTGAGTTTACTTGTGGCCGATGATGGTCAAGGTATTCGCAACTCGTTGGCCGAGAATGCCAAGTACGCTAATTTATCCGAGGCCGAAGCATTAGAGATGTGTATTCGCGATTCAGTTACCGATGGTAAGGGTATGGGCTTCGGGCTCTACACCACCTCATTGCTCATACGGGATGCAGGATTGCGCTTCGATATTCGTTCAGGCACTCATACCCTGCAGCTACAAGAAGGCATGCCTGTCATTATTGAGAGCGACCTTTGGGAAGGAACTATTGTCTATATGCAATTGCGGACCGACAAGGAAATCGATCCTGAAAAGGTGGTGGCAAACCGTACAAATGCAGTGGCTCAGTACAATGAAAATTTCTTAAACGATAATGAATTGGAGGAATTATGGTAACATTTAGTTTCAGAGACTTTGGGGAGAATTTAGGAACACGCCAATTGGGACAGCAAGTGCGTCAACAATTGATACCGTTGCTTGAGAAGGATGAGCGCGTGATACTTGACTTCACAGGCGTGAATGTGGTGAGCAATTCGTTTGCCGACGAATGCATAGCCAAACTATTGCTTACCATGTCTCTTGATGAGTTGAAAGCTCGCACCACTTTTCAAGGCCTTAACCCTTTGGCCTCCGAGAGTGTGCTTACCGCCCTCCGACGTCGACACCTCTCATTGGCATAGAAGGTTTCCCTTTTCGAATCATCCTGAACGAAAAGTACAAAATGTTGAGAAACAGCCCCATCAGGATAGTGACGCCCCAGGTGCGGGGATGAGAGAAGGGGTTGACCAAGCGCAATTTTTTAATCATAACAATTCAATGATTTTAGGGATAAAAACAATCAAACCGATGATAGCTGCTGTGATAGCGGAGACAAGAACAGCAGCGGCAGCAAGATCCTTTACCTTCTTAATGAGATCGTTGCGTTCGGAACACACAAAATCAGACAGATTTTCCACTGCTGAATTGATAATCTCAAAGCTGAATACCAGACCGATGGCGAATATCACCGCCACCCATTCCATTGGCGATATCTTGAACAGTATTCCTGCCGTCACCACACACACGGTTGCGAAAAGATGAATCCAAGCGTTGTGCTCCTCTTTAATGAGCACTCGCAATCCGTTAAACGCATACGTGAAACTTTTCAGCCGCTTGGCGATGGAAAACTTTTCTTGTTTCATGACGAAAATTTTGTGCAAAGATACACATTTTTAATGGCTTGGTGTATTATTGGGAATTTTTCGTACCTTTGCAGGTTATTGGAAAAATTTATATTAACAATGAAATATACTGAATACAAAGGACTTAACCTTTCCGAAATCGGAAAGGAGATGAAAGAATACTGGGAAGAGCACCAGATTTTTGACAAAAGCATGGCTACCCGTGAGGGGCACCCGCAGTTCGTCTTCTACGAAGGACCGCCATCAGCCAACGGTACCCCTGGTATTCACCATGTGATGGCTCGTACCATCAAAGACCTTGTCTGCCGCTACCAGACATTGAAAGGCAAGCAAGTGAGCCGTAAGGGCGGTTGGGACACCCACGGCCTGCCCGTTGAATTGGGCGTGGAAAAGACCTTGGGCATCACCAAAGAGGATATCGGCAAGAAGATTTCGGTGGAAGACTACAACAAGGCCTGCCGCACCGAAGTGATGAAATTCAAAGATATGTGGGACGATATCACCCGCCGCATGGGCTACTGGGTGGACCTCAAAGATCCCTATATCACTTTCGACAACAAATACATCGAATCTGTATGGTATTTATTGTCAGAACTTTATAAGAAAGGCCTGCTGTACAAAGGCTATACCATCCAGCCTTATTCTCCCGCCGCTGGCACCGGCCTCAGCTCGCACGAGTTGAACCTGCCCGGCTGCTACCGCGATGTGAAAGACACCACCTGCATCGGCCAGTTCCATGTGAAAAACAGCGAGTTGAACCGCATCAACAAACTGTTCCCCGAACTGAAAGCCGACAATCTGGACAATGTCTATTTCATCGCTTGGACCACCACCCCCTGGACCTTGCCGTCCAATACCGCTTTGGCTGTGGGTCCGAAAATCGATTATGTGCTGGTAAAAACCTTCAACGCCTACTCTGGAAATCCCATTTTCGTCATCCTGGCCAAGCCCTTGCTGAATGCCCATTTCCCCGCCAAAAACGCAGAACTGGCATTCGAGGACTATAAACCCGGCGACAAAAATATCCCCTTCAAAGTGTTGGGCGAAGTGAAAGGTACCGACTTGGTGGGCATTGAATACGAACAGCTGATTCCCTACGTAAATCCAGGTCCCAATGCTTTCCGCGTCATCCCCGGTGACTATGTGACCACCGAAGACGGTACGGGTATCGTCCATATCGCTCCTACTTTCGGTGCCGACGATAAGCGCGTGGCCGCTGATGCAGGTATCGATGGTATGCTGATGATGGACAAAGCAGGAGTTATGCAGCCTATGGTTGATAAGACCGGTAAGTTCTTCAAAATCGAAGATCTGGATGAAGAATTTGTCCGCGACCGTGTCAATGTAGAGTTATACCAGACCGTGGCTGGCCGTTATGTGAAGCCGGATTACGAGAAAGAAGGCGAAAAACATGACGAGTCTTTGGATGTTTATATCTCTTTGTGGTTGAAACAGCAAAATAAGGTCTTCAAGATTGAGAAACATGTGCATAATTACCCGCATTGCTGGCGTACCGACAAGCCTGTGCTGTATTATCCTTTGGATTCCTGGTTCATCAAAACCACAGCTTTCAAAGAGCGCATGATTGAACTGAACAAGACCATCCAATGGAAACCCCAAGCCACTGGTACTGGTCGTTTCGGCAATTGGTTGGAGAACCTGGTTGATTGGAACCTGTCGCGTTCACGTTTCTGGGGCACTCCCCTGCCCATCTGGGCTACTGAAGACCGCAAGGAACTCATCTGCATCGGTTCCATCGAGCAGCTGATGAAAGAAATCGACAAGGCTGTGGCCGCCGGCATCATGAAGGAAAATCCTTACAAAGACTTTGTAGTCGGTGATTTCAGCAAAGAAAATTATGCTAAAATAGACCTGCACAAACCTTACGTGGACGACATTTATCTTGTTTCCTCCACAGGACAGAAGATGACCCGCGAGCCCGATTTGATCGACGTGTGGTTTGACTCAGGCGCTATGCCCTACTGCCAGCTGCACTACCCCTTCGAAAACAAGGAATACTTCCAACAACGCTTCCCGGCAGACTTTATCGCTGAAGGCGTGGACCAAACCCGTGGCTGGTTCTTCACCCTGCATGCCATCGCTACCATGTTGTTCGACTCTGTAGCTTACAAAGCTGTAGTTTCCAACGGTTTGGTATTGGATAAAAACGGCAATAAGATGTCCAAACGTCTGGGCAATGCCGTTAACCCCTTCGAGACCATCGACAAATACGGTGCCGACCCCACCCGCTGGTACATGATTACCAACGCCCAGCCTTGGGATAACCTCAAATTCGACACAGAAGGCATCGCTGAGGTGCAGCGCAAGTTCTTCGGAACCCTGTACAATACCTACAATTTCTTTGCCCTCTATGCCAATATCGACCATTTCGAGTACAAAGAAGCCGATATTCCGATTGAAAAACGTCCCGAAATCGACCGCTGGATTCTGTCTGAACTGAATACTTTGGTGAAGAACTGCGACGCCAACTATGCCGACTACGAACCTACCAAGGTGGGCCGTGACATCCAGCAGTTTGTGGACGAAAACCTCAGCAACTGGTATGTGCGCCTCTGCCGCCGCCGTTTCTGGAAAGGCGAGTACAGCGAGGACAAGATTTCCGCTTACCAGACACTGTACACCTGCATGGAAACCATCGCCAAACTGGCTGCTCCTATCGCTCCGTTCTTCATGGACAAGCTCTTCCTCGACCTCAACCGTGTAAGCGGCAAGGAAACCGTGGAATCCGTGCACCTGTCTGACTTCCCGAAAGTTCATGAGGAATACATCGACAAGGATTTGGAGGAACGTATGGAAATGGCTCAGCAAATCTGCTCCATGGTATTGTCCCTGCGTAAGAAATCCAATATCCGCGTGCGCCAGCCGCTCAGCAAAATCATGATTCCTGTGCTGGAAACCGCCAACTTCAAGGAACAGATTCTGAAAGTGAAAGACCTCATCCTGCACGAAGTCAATGTGAAAGACATTGTGTTTGTGGAAGACAGCGAAGGTGTGTTGGTGAAACGTATCAAACCTGATTTCAAGAAGTTAGGACCCAAATACGGCAAAATCATGAAGGCCATCGCCGCCCGCATTGCTCAGTTCACGCAGGCTGAAATCATCCAGCTGGAGAAAGATGGCCGCATGAATCTCGAGATTGAGAACCAGCCTGTGGAAATCCTGGTAGATGACGTAGAAATCGCCGCTGAAGACATTCCGGGTTGGGTGGTCACCAACTTCGGTGCCCTCACCGTGGCTTTAGACATTACCATCACCCCCGAGCTGAAGAACGAAGGTTACGCCCGCGAATTGGTCAACAGAATCCAGAACTACCGCAAGGATTCGCAAATGGATGTGCTCGACAATATCGTGGTGCGTGTTCAAAGCAACGCCAACTTGGACGAAGCTTTCCGCAAGATGGAAGACTACATCAAATCCGAGACTTTGTGTGTTGACTTTGCCATCGTTCCCGAAGTGACCGATGCCAACAAGACCACCTTCGAAATCGAAGCCGGTATCAATATTGATGTAGCTATCGCAGTGAAATAAGAGCATTCTTGTCAGTATCTCCTGCACTTGTACCCTATTAAACTTAACGATTGAGGAACATGCGAAAAAAAATCTTTTTGACTGGCGCTACTGGAACAATGGGGTGGGCAGGCCTACAGGAGTTACTGCATTATCCTGAGCAATACGAGGTTACAGTATTGGCAAGGCCCAGCACAAATAACCAGAAGAAGCTGAAGGCATTGGCGGATAAAATCCACATTATATGGGGCGATTTGTGCAATTATGAGAATGTGCTAGAGGGTGTTACAGGAGCTGATTATGTGTTGCATGTGGGTGGAATGGTGTCACCCAAGGCTGATTATTTCCCCGAGAAGACCTTGCGCGTGAATGTCACTGCCGCTCAGAACATCGTAAAAGCCATTCTGGCACAACCCGAATCCGACCACATTACAGCATCAGCAAAATCAGAGCGGAACGCATCTTTGCCGACTCCGGCCTGAAGTATTGGGTCAGTCTGCGACAATCAGGTATCCTCTATCCCGGCATTCTGAAGAATTTCGATCCTATCATGTTCCATGTGCCCATCCGCGGAGTGCTGGAATGGGCCACTATGGAAGATTCCGGACGACTGTTGGAGCGTGTGTGCCGTGACAACGTGCCCGACGAATTCTGGAACCGCTTCTACAACATCAGCAGCGGTCCACAATACCGCATGACCAACTACGAGTTTGAATGCCGTGTGCTGAAAGCCGTCCACTGCCCCCGTCCCGAACAGATTTTTGAAGCCAAGTGGTTTGTGCTGAAGAACTTCCACGGACAATATTACTTGGACGCCGATATGTTGGAAAACTATCTGCACTTCCGCGCGAATGTGCCTTTGGATGACTACTTCCGGCAAATGAGCGACCGCCTGCCCAAAATCTTCAAAGCGGCGAAAATCGTTCCTCCTTTTGTGCTGAAAGCTGTGTTGCGCCCCCTTGCCCACAAGAAAACCTACGGCACCCAATACTGGATCAAGCATCGTGATGAAAGACGAATCCGCGCCTATTATGGCAGTCTGGAAAAGTGGCAAGCCATTCCCGACTGGCCGGAATGGGACTTATCAGCACCAGCGGGACAGGAGCATGCCATCCACATTGACCATGGCTATGATGAGTCCAAGCCGTTGGCAGCATTGACGTTACAAGAATTGCAGCAGACAGCCGCTTTCCGTGGCGGAAAACTCCTTTCGGAGACCTACAATGGTGACCCTAACCAGCTACTCAGCTGGGAATGCCATGCCGGACACCGTTTCGAAGCCTCGCCCAAACTGATACTGGAAGGCGGCCACTGGTGCCCCGAATGCCTGTCCCCGAACGGAAACTACCAAGACCTCGCCGCTCACAGCCCCTTCTTCGCACAAGTGTACCGGTAATATAAGGTAATAAGACGGTTTTTGGCTGTCTGGAAAGGACTAGCCTCTTCTTTCCCTCAATGATGCCTCTGTCTTTAACGGAAATAACTTGACACTTTTTTGCGCAAAAAAGCGAAAAAGAAATGGAAAAAACAACAAAGAGATGGTCAAAGAGGACATTCACACCGGAGTTCAAGATGGAAGTTCTGAGTTACCATTACACGCACGGTGAACACCGTAGCAAGACTTGCGAGAAGTATGGAATAAGTGAGGCTAGCCTGCGGCAATGGCTGAAGACTTACAAGGTTGACAAAGAAGGCGTATCTTTGCAATCTGAACTTGAGAAGTCATTCCTAATGAAACAACCGCAAGAAACAGACAGCCAGGAGGCTATGAAGCAGAGGATAGCAGCCTTGGAGAAAGCGCTGGAGTACGAGCGCATGCGCTGCCGCGGGTACGAGAAGCTCATCGAGATAGCCGAGAAGGAGGAAGGGATCAGCATATTAAAAAAAGATGGTGCCAGGCAGTGACGGCGCTGCGCGAGGAGTATCCGCACACCAGCGTTGAGACCCTCTGCAGTCTGTTTGGCAAACGTCGCCAATGGTATTACAAGAAAAGCATTTTCGTGGTATCGGAGAGCCAGCGGGCGAAACTGATGACAGACCTCATCGACTATTACCGTGGCTTGTGTCCGAGAATCGGTGGGCCGAAGCTGTACAAGCTGCTTTCCGACGACTTGGGCAAGGAGATAACCCGTGGCCGCGACTCGTTCCTGAGGTTCTATTCAGAGAAGAACTTCCGTCTGCCCCGCAACAAGCCGATACACACGACCAACTCCAACCACGTCTACCGCAAGTACCCCAACCTGGTGAAAGGCCTGGAGGTGAGGCATGTGAACCATGTCTGGGTGGCAGACATCACCTACGTCTGGATAGAGGGCGACGTGCTCTACCTCCATCTGGTGACCGATGCCTTCTCGCACGCCGTGATAGGCTGGTGCCTGACGGAAACGCTTGAGGCGGATGGCACAGTCAGAGCTCTGGAGATGGCCATCGAAACGGCTGGCGGAGGCAACCTGTGCGCCACAATCCACCATTCCGACCGCGGTTCCCAATATGCCTGCTACCGCTATGTGGACACACTTGTCGAGCATCACATCCGCATCAGCATGACCGAGTGCTACAAGCCCACGGACAACGCTGTCGCAGAGCGCATGAACGGCATCCTCAAGGTCGAGTGGATCTACCACCAGGAGCTCTTCGCCAACTATCGGGAAGCGGAACAGGGGATTGCCGACATGATACACTTCTACAACCACATACGTCCGCACATGAGCATCGGAATGATGNNTGGCGACAGCTTTATGCCATCGTCATCCTAAAGTCTGAAGGGGCATCGAGCCCCTCCAGACTTTGCCAAACAATCAAGGGTGGCTCTGCATTGTCCATTGTCATCCAAGTTGACAAGCGATTCAGTATGGCGTGACAAGCTAATCAGTATGACTAGGGAATTTTTGACAAGCAATTCAGTATAACCAGCAAAAATCTGTCAAGCGATTTCAGGAAAAGTCACCTCAGTGATGCCTCGTATTTTACTCGATTGTTCCTCGTTTGTTTTTCGATTGTTATTCAATTGATATTCGATAAAAATCGAAAAACAATCGAATATCAATCGAGTATCAGAGGGCGCATCACTGAGCCTGAGACGACGCAATGACCTGCCATCACTGACGCAAAAAACCGAGAAAGAAGGTGACCAAAAAGTCCTTTCTGACGTTTTTATTTTCGGGTACCTACCTACCTGAGAAAGATGTCAAATATTGCCTTCTGAGAAGGCAATATTTACTTTTTAGTCACCTTCATTACAAATTCTCTATTTCATACCTGAAGTTTTGTTCCGTTCTTTCCGTCATTTGAGAGAAATGCAGGTTTTCCATTAGCAACATGCCGTTTCGCTATGAACAACCTCACCACTCCTTCGCCAGCTTCGATTTTAATTGTTTGCACTAGTTGCGAACACAACGTACCGAATAACAACACACTTTAACACCTACACAACGCCGAACCGAAATGTATGTATGTTCGAAACGACGGGCAAATCCTGTGGTGGAAGATGGGTAAGGGGAGCCTATGTCTGTTGTGCTCCAAAAAGTTGTTGTATGATGAAAACCGTATGGGCTATGAGTATCTTTATCCCAAGTTCCCGCTGGTAAGGCTGAAAAACCTGTTATATTGCGTTCAGGAGAATCATAATCTCCAGGAACATTATCTGCGTATCCATACTCGGTCCATGAACCAGGATAGCCTCCAGACAATTTACAGGCATGATCACCTCTTGGACCGAAAACATTAAGGTCAACATCCGTTAGTGTTGCTTCCATCTCATTCCACTCTGCATCGCTGGGAACATGCCAACCGCTGGGGCATACACCTTGGACATTGCTGGGATTGCCACTGGTGGACTCTGAGGTATGCATCATGGCCCACCAGTTGTATAAATAACCATATTCTGGCACGTTGTTAATGTCATTGTTAGGAGCATCCCGATGTGGTTGTCCATATTCGGATTCGCCATTCGAAGGAATTACAGTACCGTCCGCGAAATGTGTGGCACGCATGTTTTCTTTCGTCCAGCATTGATTGCCAATTTGGATAGTATTATAAATATTTCCGTCCACATCTGTCACAGTGGGGGTTCCGGGGCATGGTGGAGCATCGTTAGGCGTAGTGAACTGGACCTCGTTTCCGTATGAGGTACCATAGCTATTGGTGGCATACGCCCTCACATAAAATGTGGTTGAGTATGGAAGAGAAGTGAGATTGCTGGTGAAATCCCCAATACCCGTTCCCTCTGTGGTGTGACTATCCGACAGGGTAGGATTATGGGACGTGCTCCAACACAATCCATAGGAGGATACTGGTATATTACCTAATACAGCTATACTTCCTCCTCCTATTGCGCTACTAGTTGTGACATTGCTCATATTCATCGTTGTAACGTGAGGGAGTGAGTCGCACACACAGCGTATGGAATATCCATATTTCTTGTCATTTCCAAATTCGCTGATGTTTGCTTCATTATAGCTCATTGTGCGAAGACGAGTATAGTATGTACTGGCCTCTGTGGAACATCCGAAAATGGCCTTTTCTCCAAAATTTGAATATTGTCCGCCATATCCGTAATAGCCAGCAGGTAAAGCGGTAAACCCTGTTCCATTATTGGCACTCATGTCATTCCCAATCACATTGCCATAAGTGTATGTTAACCATCCGTAGGTAGCCGCCAATGATTTTGCGATACAAGTTGGACAGCCCCATTGATATTGTTCCTGACTGCTAACATAATCCGTTAATTGTTTCCACTCCGCATGGCTGGGAACATGCCAGCCGTTAGGACATATTCCCCTGATATTGCTGGGATTATTATTGTTTGATGTCTCACCATGCATAATGGCTGCCCAATTATACAAATATCCATAAGAAGTCACATTTCCGGCATTGTAATTTGGATAATAACGATATGGGATTGTATCACTGTTTATTATACCCATAAAAACCGTATCTCCATTAGCGAAATGGGTGGTTCGCAAGTTCTCTTTCATCCAACACTGTTTGCCAATTTGCACTGTATTATAGGTGTTTCCGTCATAATCCTTTAAGGTGTTCATTCCTAAACAGGGTATCCCGTCAAAATAACTTGGATATAATACAAACTCCAGTGTTATGTCTTGTGATGAATTTTGCGCTTGGTTCAGGTGAACACTTTCTATTTCGGTTCCGTTAAAATCAGCATATCCCATATATTCCATTTGGTCGCCTGTATCAAAAGGATTATTAGTTGTGCCTTTATTGCTATTCGTATGTTTAGGCAATGCGGATGCTGTGAATTGCGACCCTACATTGCTGGTTATAGCAATATTGTCTGTGCCGCCATTGCCACGGTTTATCATTTTGATGGATGTGTTTATTCCATTCTGTCGGGCAGTCAGAAAATACATACCTGCCGAGGAAAGGCTTATACGTAATTCGAGGGTGCCTTGTTGTAGAGACGCAAAATTTTGCGTCTCTACAATGCGACCGGTAACATCTGTTATTTCCACCGATACATCGCCATCTTTTGCTAGTATTAACGTTGCGTATGTGGTGCCGTCAAATGGGTTGGGGTTGTTCTGTGTCCATTGTAAGGGTGAATTATCTTTCGCTCCCACATGGTTTTCAATGCCCGTATAGGTCATCGTCAAAACAGTGTCAGGCCAATACAGGATCTCCTGCCAATCTTTGGTCAAATTCTTGATAATCACATGGTCCAGTTGTACATATCCATTGTTTTGGTTCCTGCCGGTAAACGTTAAGATTACCGATTGTGGCTTTGCTGTTGAAATCGTAATAATGAGTATACTTAAGATGGAGACGATGTTTTTCATTGTTTTATTTTTGATAAACTATTGTTTATTCTTCACGCTATGTTGTTTGATTTCTTTTTGCAAAAACACAATTTTTCACGTGAGTTTTTATTGTTTTGTTATAGCTATTTCACAAAAACGGCATAACAAGCGCTGTAAGTGCTTGTGGTAGAGAGACTCATTTTGGAGAGATTTTTCAGTACAACAGCACTCCTCAAATAAGAAGTGTTGATACCTGCAATGTAAACATCGCTGCCATGAACGAATACATCCTTTGGATTCTGGCATGTGGACAGGTTTGTTACCTGCTCATTATACCAAGCAAATCCTTGGTTGCTGCCAGTCCATGTGTCGCCAACCCATCCTTCCAACACCACGTATGGTTTTCCGTTCAGTTCGGCAACGGCCATGGCTTTGGATGACAAGCCTGTGCCAACCTGTATGTCGCGGATGGTGCCGTTGATCCACATTACTGATTTATGGAAGCCTTGGTAACCATCCAGATGATATTCCTCGCTGCCTACCACATAGACAGTATTGCCGATGACACAAATGTCACGGGCATCAGAGTTCTCATTTGACAACCTTTGTATCACACCATTTTTCCACAAAAAAGCGCCATCGCCATAGCTCTCGTTCTGGTATTTCGTGCCTACCACATAAATATCGTTGCCGTTGATACAAATTGCATGAGCCTCAATCCTTGAATATTCGTCACCTGAATTGGTGGGCAACTGAACCATCTGGCCGTCTACCCAATATACAGGTTTATAATTCACATATCCACATGCATACAGCTTATTGTTTGCGGTCTTGAGATCTGTTACACAACCGTTATCGTTTGACAAAACCTGTGGAGTGCCGTTTTTCCATATAACCGGATGATGGTCCCCGTTACTACCACCATAATAGACGTCACTGCCTTTCACGCAGACTGCGAGTGCGGCATCATATGCGTTTGCATCAAGAGTGGTCATCGTCCCGTCCACCCAGCAAACTGCGGGGCCATAGTCACCATAAGATGCAGTGGAACCTGCAACATATACATGGGTTTGTCCAGTCGTTGGGTCGTCAGAATTGTTTGGTTTTTCAACTTTGTCTTTTTTGCAAGAAACGAGTGCGATGCAGCATAAGAACGCTGTCAGGATAAATAAAGTTCTTTTTTTCATGATAGTTGGATTTAATGTTTTAGTTTTTTGTTCTATTTTTCTATCGCAAAAATACAATCTGTTGCAGGATATTTAAACCCTCACAGCGAAAATGTGAACCCTTGCGAAAAAAATGTGATTCCAAGTTGAGAATGATATTTTTGTGAGGGATTATATGGTGTTGGTAATCAGTGTGATGATAAATTTTTCAATTTTTTTCCGTGTGAAGGAAAAAACGGCTTTTGTGTGAGGGGATAAGGCGGTTTTTGGCTGTCTGTACAGGATAATTGACTATCTTTGCTGTTAAATTCAAATTAAATAACATGAAGCTATCGAACAAAATTATCATCATTTTGCTGAACATCCTGTTCTGTGCCGCAGTGCTTTGGTTCTTTTCAAATAATTCTTTTCTGCGTCCATACGCAGGTAGCACTCTCAAAGAATGTATCTCAGCTCTTTTTTTATTAGGCTCCTTGTATCTCAATTATTTCCTGCTCTATCCTAAGCTGTTCTATAAATATCCGTATGTCATCTACTGGTTGATTCTGGTTTTCATTGCATTGGTAACGGGTCTCATAGATATCGCCATTGCTTATCCGTATATTATGTCATGTAATAGAGCGATTGTGCAAGAAATTGGTCCCGCTTTTTTTTCATATATGTTTTGTTTTATTTCTGGGCGCAATCTCGCATTTAATTTCTTCCCATTCTTGCTAAGGGAGCGGAAACTTTACCAAAAGTCGTTGAATAATGAGGTGAAGATTGTTTATCAGGATTTTAGAAAACTGGATGTTACAAACAAAGACAACAACATTCAACTGGTTGACATTGATGATATCTTCTATTGCCATCAGCAAGGTAATTTCACGGAAATCCGTACGGTGCAAAATGATAAATATACTCGCTTGGGTTCCATGAAGCATCTCGAACAACTGTTCGGAGAGGAAGAGTTCATCCGCATAACGACCACTGTGTTGGTGCCATTCCGTTATCTTGATTCGTGCAATGACAATACGGTGATTATGAAAAAGATGCCTTGGGAAAAAGAACCCATTGTGTTCAAATTGGAACCCAAAACTCAGGAAAAAATTGCTGAAAGGATTGAAGATGTTATCCTGAAACATGAAACAGAGGTTGAGCCGCAATCCACTCCGGAGCAACCTGTTCAACCAAAAGCCAAGCAAAAGCCAGCAACACCACCTGAAGAAAAGCTCGAGATAGTGCTTTCCTATATTAAAAAGCATCCGAACTGTAATACGGGCGATATCGTTGCCGAAACAAAAATCCCGTTGAGCACCATCGAGCGTTACATCTCTGTTCTCAAAAGCCGGGGCCGGATTAAACACTCCGGTAGCAAGAAAAAGGGAGGTTATACCATTACCCAACAAAAACCCCTAACAGGGGAGTAGCACCACCACCGTCGTTGTCGTCGGACGCGATAAATCGCATCCCTACAGTTGTCCTGTCATTGGCGCAAAATGCAGGCGTATAGGTTTGTCTCCACATATCGCAGATACAATGAATCGCGTCCTTACAATAAAATACATACATTCGTATACAACTCGGGAATTTTATGTAAATTTGCCGCCGATTAACAATAGCAGTTTGTACTATGATAATTATCGGTATTACAGGAACTTTGGGTGCGGGAAAGGGCACCATTGTGGATTACCTGATTGAGAAACGACAATTTCTGCACTACTCGGTGCGCAGCTACCTGATTGAGGAGGCCGAGCGAAGAGGACTACCCATCAACCGCGACACCTTCGTGGTGGTGGCCAACGATCTGAGGGCTACCCACTGTCCATCATACATCACCGACGAGTTGTTCAAACGCGCCCAGCAGCGGGGACAGAACGCCATCATTGAGAGCATTCGCACCCCGGGCGAGGTGGACTCGTTGAGACAAAAAGGCAATTTTGTGCTGCTGGCTGTGGATGCCGACCCGAAAATCCGCTACGAGCGCATCGTGGGCCGCAACTCCGAGACCGACCATGTGAGCTACGAGACTTTCATTGAGAACGAGCAGCGAGAGATGAGCTCCACCGACCCCAACAAGCAGAATCTGGGCAAATGTATTGAGATGGCAGACTTCACCCTGCAGAACAACGGGGATTTCGAGGCCTTATATCAGCAAATTGATGACATTTTAAAACAAATGGACCATGAGTGAGAATACAGAAACCAAATACCAGCGTCCTTCGTGGGACGAATACTTCATGGAAATCGCCAACACGGTGAGCAAGCGAGCCACCTGCGACCGCGGCCGTAGTGGCTGCGTGGTGGTCCGCGACCGGCAGATACTGGTCACCGGCTATGTCGGCTCCCCAAAAGGCCTGCCCCATTGCGACGAGGTGGGACACCAATTCAAGCGTACGGTCCATGAGGACGGCACCATCACCGAGCATTGCGTCCGTACTGTCCATGCCGAGCAAAACGCCATCTGCCAAGCAGCCAAATTGGGCATTTCCTTAGACGGAGCCACGCTATATTGCCGTATGACCCCCTGCCGCGTTTGTGCCATGCTGATCATCAACTGCGGCATCAAACGCGTGGTGTGCGAGAAAAAATACCATGCCGGCGCCGAATCCGAAGAGATGTTCAAAACTGCCGGAGTTCAACTGGACTTTTTCTCAGAAGAAATCGTGAAATACGATAGACAATAAATAAAAAAAACGGCTCAAATGAGCCGTTTTTTTTATTTGATACCCAACTTTTTCTTGATTTCTTTGGGAATACCGTTTTTGTGAACCACAATATTCATGGTTTTGTAACGGACGTATGCCTTGCTGGCATAGAACATACCATCATATTTGTACACTTTGCCCCAGCTGTTTTTCACCAAGTAATATTCGTTGCCTATCTGATCTTTGGCCTTGCCATAAATCAACATGCCGTGGTCGTCGGTGGTTTCCCATGAATCGAAAGCCAACTGACGTTCCTCGGGGGTCACCCAACGCTGCGGAGTGGGATGCTCGTAAGCCTCTTTGGCACGGTCAGACTTGCTCAAGCCAGTCCAATGAGCCATGTCGCTGCCGCTGTTATCGCTGCTGGTAGCGTCCAAATCGGGCAATACGGCAAAACCTTCGCGGATACCTTTGCGGAAACCTTCCTCGCTGACATCAGCACCCCAAGCAATGGTATAGCCATTGTCAATAGCATAATCAAAAATATCCATGAACTCATCCAAAGGCAGGTTGTAGCACTGAGCCCAACGCCAGTTGTCCTGGATCTCCAAGACAAACTTCTCATAATAAGGATGATGGGTATAAGAAGTGATGGAAATATAATCATCAGGATTCAAACCCAGAGAATTGTAGAATGACATCGGAGTGTAAGTGACACCATTGTACACAAAACTTTCGGGACGCTTGCCCANNCCTTCAGCAATAGCTTTCACGATAGCGTCGCTGATAGCGGACAATTCGCCATGTTTGGAAAGGCTGTCGCCATACATGGCACCGGGACGCATCTCGGCTTCGGGCACCAGACCGAAAGTCTTCATGCCATAAATCACATCGTAGAAAGAGCCACCCTGTGAGAAAGAAACATCACCATGGGTACGGACGGCTGCTTTGGCACGGTCGATGTAGGTGTTGTGAACAATGTACATCTCGGAAAGGTCATATTCACCCTTGCCCATACGGAGCAACTCAGCCTCGATAAATCCGAGTCCTGAATAGCACCAGCATGTACCTGCACGGGCTTGGTCCTTCACCGAAGTGACGGGGATTTTCTTCAGGTCAGTGAACACATAACCTTCTTTTTTCTCTTCTTTTTTGGTTTCGTTTTGCGCGAATACCACACCGCTGAAAAGCAGAGCGGCAATGGTAAGGAGGGAAACTAATTTTTTCATTTTAGATAATTTTGTTAAACGTATAATGATTAGAATTTTCTTCTGACTAAATCGCATAATGCCAAGTAGGCCGACGAGGTGGAATCCCAAAAATACTGTTTTTTCAGACCTTCCATAGTATCAAAAGCCTCTTCGATATTCTCGCATTTATTCAAAGTATGAATAGCGTGACTGAACTCCTCACTCTTATTCTTGAACAACTCCCTGATAAACAAGAATTTATCATTGATTGACATGGCCTTGGTCAAATCCGCGATTTTGGTTTGTTGGAATTTCTCGCCCAGGTCCTGTTTCTGCTCATTGAAGAGGTCGTTGAGAGAACGCTGCTGGGGTTTCACTTCCACCTGGGGCTGGATTTGGGGAGCAGCTGCAGGCTCTGAAGCCACCACGGGTTCGGGTTTGCTTTCCACAACGGGTTCGGGAGTCACTACCTTCACTGGCTCGGGCTCAACCACTTTCACGGGCTCGGGAACGGGCTCCGGCTCAGGAGCGACTACGGGTTCGGGTTTGACTTCCACAACAGGTTCGGGAACCTCTTCCTTCACTGGCTCAGGAACGGGTTCTGGCTCAGAAAACAAATCGGGGGTCTTCTGATTCGGAGATTTTTCTTCGAAAACCGCTTTGGGCACCGCCTTGACAAATTCCAAAATATCGGTATCCATTTCCTCGTTTTCCTCTTCCATCTGCTCTTCCTCCTGCATTTCAACCTTTTCCTCAACAACTTCCTCCGCAACACTTTCCTTCTGTGGTTCTTCTGTTTTTTCCTCCTGATTTTCAACTACTTCCTTTTCATCAGAAACAGGATAACGCAAGATTGCAAGGTAGACCTCTCTCAAATTCTGAAGCAGAATATCTTTCTCAATAGAAGAAATTTTATCCGTATTATTTTTGATAAGCAAAAGATTATCAATAATTTGTCCTAATTCGTCATGAACAGTCTGCATAATTTAATGTCTTTAGCTCTGAATGGTCCCAATAAATTTATTAATTTTGCCTTCCGAAAAAGTCTTCAAAAATACAAAAATTATCAATATCAAACATCATAAAAAATGTTTTTGGAAAGTAAGGCGAGCAGAAGCAAAAACAAGGGCTGGATTGAGGTGATTTGCGGTTCCATGTTTTCGGGGAAAACAGAGGAATTGCTGCGACGGATCCGCAGGGCCACCTTCGCCAACCAGAAAATAGAGCTGTTCAAACCCGCCATCGATGTCCGCTATGACGAAACCGACGTGGTGTCGCACGATGAGACCTCGATGGTGTCCACGCCCGTACACAATTCCTCCGAAATATTGCTGTACGTGAATATGGAAACGGTGGAAGTAGTGGGTATCGACGAGGTACAGTTTTTCGATGACGGCATTGTTGATGTATGTAACCAGCTGGCCTCCTGCGGAATACGTGTTATCGTGGCCGGTTTGGACATGGACTACTTGGGCAAGCCTTTCGGACCGATGCCCCAGTTGATGGCGGTGGCGGAATATGTGTCGAAAGTGCATGCCATCTGCACCCGCTGCGGCGACCTGGCACAGTACTCGCACCGTATCGTGCACAACGACAAACAGGTGATGCTGGGGGAGAAAGAGAGTTACGAGCCGCTGTGCAGACACTGCTATAATGAGTTACAGGTTACAGGGAACAGGGGGCAGAAAATTAAGAATTAAGAACTAAGAACTAAAATGAATCAAATCTATATTCTTAACTCTTAATTCTTAGTTCTTAACTTAATTAGCACATTAGCACATTGATAATTGGCACATTAAAAAATTTTGTATCTTTGCAGGTTAAAAAATTAAATCATGGCAGATCAAGGCAATCATGTTAATTTGTTCATTCCCTGCGAAATGGACATGTTCAGTCCCTCTGTGGCACAGAGCGTTGTGCGCCTGTTGGAAAAGTTGGGTCTCGAGGTGCATTACAACGCCGACCAAACCTGCTGCGGACGGAATTTCTATTTTTCAGGCGAAATTGAAACTGCCAAGGAGTTAGGCGCGAAAATGATGGCCGAGTACGAGAACACCAAATTCCCCCTCGTCATCCCCTCCGCCGCCTGCGCCGGCTTTATCCGCAAGTATTACAGTCAGTTGCTGACCAATGTAAGCGTGGTCAACGACCTGAAATTCTTTGTGACCAACACCTACGAGCTGTGCGATTTCATCGTCAACCAGCTGGGTTTGACCACTGTAGGCAACCATTTTCCGCAAAGGGTTTTCTATTTCAAATCGTGCGCTGCCCGCAACTTATACGAGATGCAGGATGAGGCCGAAATACTGCTGAAAAACACCAAAGGTCTCGACCTCCTCACCGACCCCGACATGAACGACTGCTGCTCCGCCAACGGACGTTTCTCGGTCATCAACCCCGAGGCATCGGACCAGATGATTGAAAAAATCGTGACTAAAATTTATTCCATGGGTGCCCAATATGTGACCTCTACCGACATCAACTGTCTGCAACACATGGACGCCTTTATACAATCCAAAGGAATGGGCCTTGAGGTAATCCACATCGCTGACATTCTCAATGCCGAAGACTAAAAACAAAACAACATGTTACAGATTCAATTAATCCGCGAGAATCCCCAATTCGTTATCGACCGTTTGAAGGTTAAACATTTTGACGCTGAAGGTATTATCAGCGAAATTTCGCAATTGGATGTCGATATCAGACAAAACAAGAAAAGCCTTGACGACAACCTGATGGAGCAGAAGAAACTTTCTGCTGAAATCGGCAAGCTGTTCAAGGAAGGCAAAGCCGCCGAGGCCGCTGACATGAAAGCCCGCATCGCCGAGCTGAAAGAAGTGGAAAAGCAGTTGCAAGCCAAAGTGGCTGAAGCCGCTGACAAAATCCAGGAAAGACTGTTCCTGATGCCCAACCTGCCCCACGCTTCCGTGCCGGAAGGCAAAACCGCCGCTGACAATGAAATCGTTTACACCGAAGGCGACGCCTCTAATTTCGACTACGACGCCATGCCCCACTGGGACTTGGTGAAAAAATACGACATCATCGATTTCGACCTGGGCTGTAAGATCACCGGCGCAGGCTTCCCCGTGTATAAAGGCAAAGGCGCCCGCATCCAGAGAGCACTGATAGACTTCTTCTTGGACGAAGCGGTCCAGCACGGATTCACCGAAATCCAGCCTCCCTACATGGTGAACGAGGCTTCCGCCTACGGCACTGGCCAGCTGCCCGACAAAGAAGGACAGATGTACCACTGCGAAGTGGACGATTTCTACTTGATTCCCACCGCCGAAGTGCCCATCACCAATATTTATCGTGACACTATTCTGAAAGAAAGCGACTTCCCCATCAAGAACTGCGGCTATTCAGCCTGTTTCCGTCGCGAAGCCGGTTCCTACGGCAAGGATGTGCGCGGTTTGAACCGTCTGCACCAGTTCGACAAAGTGGAAATCGTGGTGATTGAGCACCCCGACCGCTCATACGAGACCTTGGAGAAGATGAAAACCTACGCTATGTCGCTGCTGACCAAACTCGGTCTGCCTTTCAGAGTACTGCGTCTCTGCGGTGGCGACATCAGCTTCACCTCAGCCCTGACCTTCGACCTGGAAGTGTATTCCAAGGCCCAGCAGCGTTGGCTNNCAGCGTTGGCTAGAAGTCAGCTCCGTTTCCAACTTCGAGAGTTTCCAGGCTAACCGCCTCAAACTGAGATTCAAAGACGAAGCCACAGGCAAAATGCGACTGGCACACACCCTGAACGGAAGTGCCTTGGCACTGCCTCGCGTGCTGGCCGCCTTATTAGAGAACAACCAAACCGACAAAGGTATCATTGTACCCGAAGTCCTGCGTAAATACACGGGCTTCGACATGATTGACTAATGATTCCCATGCGCCGATTCTTTCTGACCTGCATACTCATTCTTATGGCCTCACTGGTGTTTGCCCAGCAAACCCCTGAGGAGCAGTTGGCTATTCAATATTACAAAGACGGTGAATACGAAAAAGCCAGCGAGCTGTTTGACAAAATCCAGCTGACCAAGAAAAACGCCTACATCTACTACTACCACTTCCAGACGCTGTACGAATTGCATGATTTGGACAAATTGGAAAAACTGGCCAAGAAACAGTGCAAGTTGTTTCCGGAACAGCAACGCTACCGCATCGACCTGGGCTTTGTGTACGAAATGTCCAACCAGATAGGAAAAGCCGAGAAAGAGTATCAGGCTGCCCTCAAGGAAATGGCGGCTAAAGAATACAGTGTCAGGGAGATATATAGCGCTTTCTTGTCCAAAGGCAAGAGAGAATACGCCCTGAACGCCCTGCTGAAAGGACGTACGATGCTGAACAATGAAAAACTGTTCACCAAGGAAGTCACCGGCATCTACAGCCAGCTGGGCCGCAGCGACAAACTCTTTGAAGAGGCGTTAGCCTTGATTAGCGACAATGACGCCAAATTTCTGCCCCAAGCGGAGGAGATTATCCAGAATGCCCTTGCTGACGATGAGAATCAGCAAAAATATACGATGATCAAAACCTTGCTGCAGAAAAACATGCAGAAATATCCGGACAACGACTGCTACACCTTGTTATTGGCATGGGTGTACCAGGTCAACAAAGACTTTCCGGAAGCGTTGATTCTGGCCAAGGCTCTGGACAAAAAGAACAAGGAGGACGGCACACGCCTGATACAGCTGGCCATTAGCGCCCAACAAGCCCGTGACTATGACATTGCCATCGAGGCGTTGAATTACGTCATTGAAAAAGGGCCTGAAAGTCCGCAATACGACAATGCCGTTTCCAGACTTCTGGATATCAAATACCAGAAAATATCCAACACTTTTCCTGTAAAAAAACAGGAATTGACCGCTTTGGAAGCTGATTATCAAAAGTTTATCCAAGAAAAAGGCATGGGAAGCTGCCCTGCCGAACAAATACTGCAATATGCCTCCCTGCTGGCCTTTTATCTGGACAAACCGGCGGAGGCTTCCACTTTGTTGGAAGACGCCATCAAGGTCACCGGAAGGGAACCCCGGCAGATTAACGAATACAAGGTCAAATTAGCCGATATCTTATTGTACATGAACAATGTATGGGATGCCACGCTGCTGTATTCGCAGGTGGACAAAGACATGCCCAACGACGAAATCGGCCAGATGGCTAAGTTCAAGAACGCCAAACTGTCCTTCTATATCGGAGAATTCGCATGGGCCAAAAGCCAGCTGGACGTGCTCCGCGCCGCCACCTCCAAACTCATTGCCAACGACGCCATGTACTTCTCCCTGCTGATTTCCGACAACGAAGAAGAGGACGAGGAGGAGGAAGGCGACGAAGAAGACAGTTTGCTGTTCGCCCAGACCAAGACCAACATTCCGCTGCAATACTACGCAAAAGCCGACTTTCTGCTTTTCCAGAACAAAGTGGAAGAGGCATATATCATGTTCGATTCCGTACTGATGATGTCGCCTTTCGGCACCCTGGTGGACGACGCACTGTACCAGCAGGCATTGATATTAATCAAGAAGAAAGACTACCTGACCGCAGAGCAAATGTTACGCAAAATCGAGGAGTCTCACAGCACAGAATTGCTTGCCGATGACGCCCTTTTCAAACTGGGAGACTTATACGAATATTACATTCACGACCCCAACAAGGCGATGGAATGTTACCGCAAGCTAATGAGGGATTTCCCCTCCAGTTTGTACATCACCGAAGCCCGTACACGATTCCGAGCCCTGCGGGGTGACCAATAACATTGAGACATGCCCCTTGTCAAGCCCAAAAAGAACCTAGGACAGCACTTTCTGCGCAATGAAGACATTGCCCGGCAGATCGCCGAAAGCATTGTCTCCGGCCCTAAAAACGTGCTCGAAATAGGTCCCGGCATGGGAGTTCTGACCAAGTATCTGATTGAACAGGGCTACGAGAATTTCAATGTGGTGGAAATTGACCGTGAATCGGTCGAATATCTGCAGCAGCACTACCCTGCCTTGCGGGAACACATTTGGTCGAAAGACTTTTTGGCACTGGATTTAGCCGATTTATTCGAACAGAATCTGACCATTATCGGCAATTTTCCTTATAATATTTCTTCTCAAATTCTTTTTAAAGTACTGGATTACAAAGAATTGGTGAATGAAGTGGTGGGAATGTTCCAGAAAGAAGTGGCAGAAAGGGTGGCAGCGAAACCCGGCAACCGGCAATACGGCATTCTCAGCGTGCTCTTGCAGGCTTTTTATGATATTGAATATCTTTTCACGGTGGATGAGCACCAGTTCTTCCCTCCCCCGAAAGTGAAATCGGCGGTAATCCGCCTCACCCGCAACCCTGACAAGCAATTGCACTGTGCCGAAAGCCTGTTCAAACAAGTGGTGAAGTCCGCCTTTAACCAACGCCGGAAGACATTGCGCAACTCGCTGAATCAGTTTGAATTTTCAGACGAATACCGGCAGGATTCCATTTTCACCAAGCGGCCGGAGCAACTCAGTGTCCAGGAATTCGAGCAAATTTGCCTGAACGTCATCGCATAGGCAGGCTAAAACCTCAGCGACAAATCCTTTCCGAAAAAGCATAAAAAAAACCGGAGCAAAATGCCCCGGTTTTTCATTATCTCGTATCAAGCTTATTTCACAACGATCTTGCGAACGGCCTTTCCTGTAGGAGTATCCAGATTCAGGAAATAAATACCGCTTGCCAAATTAGTAACGGGAACCTTATAGTTTTGAGTTCCGCCATTGTGGCTGAAAACATCATTGTACAGCACCTTGCCGCTCATATCCACAACGCTTACGCTGATATTCTGGGCATCGCCGGTCAGATCCACATTCACGAAATTAGAGGCGGGGTTAGGATAAACGCTCAAATCTGAGAGACCGCTTTCCTGGTTGACTTTGTCTTCCACCAAGGCCCAATATTCCATTTCAAAACCTTCACCTTCCATCCAGTGGTCGGTAACGAATCTCACTTTGATTCTGTTGGTATTCACTGTATAACCACCAGGCTGGGGGCTATTGTACACGTCAAAGAGACCCAACAATTCCGGAGTAGTACCGATTGTGGTGATTTCAATAAAATCACCGGCTTTCAGGTCAAATTTCGGGAATTTGAAATAATAACCATTGGTAATATGATAAGGATCCTGGGGATCTGGTTTGATAGTCCATGAGCAAGTGGTGAGAGCGGGATAGTTCTCATCATCGCTGGAGATACCTGCCACAAAGTTTTCGAATTCAGGGGTATATGGCTGGGCGCTACCTGCGGAAACAAACGGATCGTCTGTAAGTACATAGTGAGGATAAGTCACTTCCTGACTTTCACCACATACTGAGATGCCGCTCTGATCGTAAGTAGAAGTGAATTCCAACACGAAACCATAATCTTCAATAGTATCATTGGAAGTGAAGGTCACGAACACCTTGCTTGAGTTTACAGTAAATGAATTGGGCAGAGCCGGCAGATCGAATGTCACCTGCTGAGCGGAACCCATTGTCTGGTCTGATGCGGCGGCAGTGAGGTACTGTCCCGAGAAAGACTGAACGAGGTTGGCGGCGCTCACTTCATCTCTGTAGATAGAAATCACATCATTGTTAGCTTCAGTATTCAGACGTTTGAAAGTGAAAGTGTAGCTGGTGGCATTGGGAGCAGCGATTTCCCAAACACGGTCAGAGTTGCTGGAATACTTCATGTTTCCTGCACCGTCGCTGATAGTACCTGATTTTGCGGTAACAAGGCTTTCGCTTGTCACCGGTTTCTCGATATTCAAAGTAGCCGGTTGCAGGTATCTGATCACGCTTTCACCGAATTTGTAGGAGAAGTTGCTGCTGGTGTACATATAGTATGCTTTTCTCATTTCATTACCACCGGTAGTAGTGGAAGCCAAGTTAACATGGAGGAACACACTTGAACCGCCAGTAGTAGTGAGATATTTGTAACCGTCCACTACGAAGCACATATTGTTCAACATGGTCTGCTCTTTGTATGCGGAATAGAAGACAGGGCGTCTTGCGTCCAAGTCTGGCAATACGTAATCAGCAATCCAGATACTGTCATTCTGTATATCTGTGGGACGGAAAGTCATCTGTGCATCGGTTGAGAATCCCCAGTACTGTTTCAAAGCGTTATAAGCGTTGTAGGGTTCTGTTCTGGTCTTGTGGTTACCAGTTTCAGCGCTATAGTTCGTCAAAGCGGTAGCACCAGTATGGAACAACAGTTTTGCAACTTCACCATTGTAATTGTCAATGGAAGAAGTCATAGCGTCGTAATTGTAGGTCACATCATTCAGATTCAGGAAAATACGAGGATAAGTCTCCTGGATGGCACCCCAGTCAATAGAAGAGATGTAGCTCACGCCACCGTAACCCTGAGTAGGATAACGATAGTAGTTGATGATTGAAGACATTGCCAATGCGGCGCTACCCACGATAGTACGGTTGTCCTTGCTGCTGGTGGCATTGCCATCGAAGGGGCAATACTGATTGTAGTAAATGGACTGGCCCCAAGAGGTGGTCAACAAGGGCATGCATTCGCGAACTTCAGCATCTTTGGTTCTGGAAAAATTGGGAGTGTTGTAACGCTTCCATTCCTTGGCAACCGCTGCGCTGACAGGAGCATCAGCACGCTTTGCAGCCTTGATATTTTCCTTGTAGCTGTTGCAGAATGCGTCATTCTCTTTGGAAGCCTCATAATCAGACTCATAAGAGAAAGCCAAAACGGGATGATAAAGTTCTGTGGCAGAAACAATAACAAATCCACGGTTGTTCAACTGGAAGCGATAATACAAAGGCTCCCCGCTTTCGTCTGTCTCTATGAACTGCAGAGTCAACTGGATGCTCGCGGCATTGATATGACACTGCTCTGTAAGAAAATTGGTGGCTGTTTGCTTGGCATCATTGACTGTGACAACCGGGTTCACGGCAAACGTCCAAGTAAATAAAGAAACCAAAACGAATAAAAGAATAGATTTTTTCATAGCTATGTTTTTAATTTGCATTATATTTCTACATTAAGATGGCAAAGATACAAAAAATTTCATATACTTTGCACGTTTGCAAAAAAAAATAACTATCTTTTAATCATGGTGATAGGGCTCGTGGTGCAAGATAGTGAAGGCCCTATACAGCTGTTCGGCAAAAATTAAGCGTATCATCAGGTGAGGAAAAGTCAGTTTGGAGAAGGAAATTTTGGCGTTCTGGCGCTGGTAAACCGCCTCCGAAAAGCCGTAGGCACCACCTATGACAAAGACGAGTTTTTTCACCCCGCTGTTCATCTTTTGCTGAAGAAATTCCGAAAAACCCACCGAGGTCATCTCCTTGCCTCGCTCATCCAGCAACACCACACAGTCCGAAGGGGCGATTTTCTTGAGCAGCAACTCGCCCTCTTTCCGCTTCTGCTCCTCAAAAGACATGGATTTGGTGTTCTTCAGATAGGGAATAACCACCAAGTCGAAGTTGTTATATAACTTGATTTTTTTGATGTACTGACCCAATGCCTCCTCAAAAGCATCCGCGTTTTCCTTGCCAATACACAAAAGCTCGATATTCATACGGGCCTATATCTTGCTCAGATCGATCTTGAACGAAAAATTCTTATCCTCGCCACAGGGGAAGGCACAATGGGTGCATGCCGACAACTCGCCGCTGAGGCGCTTCTGGGTCATCTCCAGCAAACGCTCACGCAGGGAATCTATCTCCACAAAATTCACTATTTCGTTGGCGAAAGCATACATCAGCAGGGCACGGGCATTGCGCTCGCAAATACCTCTGGACTTGAGATAGAACAAAGCCTCTTCGTCCAACTGGCCGACTGTGGCACCGTGACTACATTTCACATCATCGGCATAAATCTCCAAAAACGGTTTGGTGGTGATTCTCGCCTCATCCGTCAGGGCTATGTTCTGGTTGGTCTGGAAAGCGGAAGTGCGCTGAGCCTGCGGACGGACAATGATATGCCCGTTGAAATTGGCCCTTGACTCATCATCCGCAATACCCTTATACAACTGATAGCTGGTGCAGTCGGGCACTGCATGATTTACATATACCTGATTATCAACAAATTGTTTTTTATCTACCAAATAAAGTCCGTATAACTTGGCATCCGCAAAAGGCTCCGCCAAATTCACATGGATCATATTGCGCAGGAAACCGGCATTGAAGGTAATAGCGTTGGAACGAAAGACGGAATATGCCTTCTGGTGCACAAAAACATGGTTCAGCTCCATGGATTGCGCATCTTTGTTCTCCATCTTATAATAATGAAGCCGCGAACTCTCGTCCAGCACAATCTCAATTACATTATTGGCAAAACTCTGGTCGCTTTGCAGCGAATCGTCGCATTGCACCAAAGACAGCGTGGACTGCTTGCCCAAGATAATCAGGCTGTGGCTGTTAATCATCAGCTTGCGCTGGCTGTTCACGATGGACACAAACTGCATGGGTTTCTCCACCGAAACTTGATCAGGCACATAAACAAAGAAACCATCGTTAAAAAACAGCTCGTTCAGGCGAACGAACTTGTCGGCCTTGTCGGAATAAAATTTCGTGAGATGTGACAGCACCAACTCCGGATACTGCTGGATAGCGGCCATAATGCTTCCCACTATCACCCCGTTGGGGAAGGTGGTCAATGGAGCGTTTTTGTGCGCATACCAACCGTTCAGCATGGTGAACATGTCGGTATTGATATCGTGGACACTGCATTTAAAATACTGATCCAATGGTTGGTATGGATCCGCCTCCACCTGAACATCGAATTGGGAGAACAGCTGTTTCTCCACCGGATAATGCCTCCACAACTCATCTTTTGAGGTGGGCAGACCCTCGCTGGCCAAAGCCTTCAAAGCCTGTTCGCGCAAGGCAGCCACTTTTGACGCCCCGTCATTCGGCAACTTCGAGTTGATCTCGGCAAACTTCTGCTGCAAATATTCAATAAACTTCTTCATATCAGTTCAGTTTGCCAGCGTTATATTCCTCTTTAATCCATTCGTAACCCTTGACCTCCAACTCTTTAGCCAATTCTTTTGGACCGGATTTCACAATCTTTCCATCGAAAAGAATATGCACGATATCCGGCACAATATAATCCAGCAAACGCTGATAGTGCGTGATTACCACTGTAGCGTTATCCTTGGTTTTCAGCTGGTTAACGCCATTGGCCACAATACGCAGCGCATCGATATCCAAACCTGAGTCGGTCTCGTCCAAGATAGCCAATTGCGGTTCGAGCATGGCCATCTGGAAAATCTCGTTTTTCTTCTTCTCACCACCTGAAAAGCCTTCATTCACTGAGCGGTTGCTCAGTTTGGCGGTCAGTTCCACCACTTTTTTCTTCTCCTCCATCAGTTTGAGGAACTGGGCACCCGACAGCGGTTCCTGTCCGCGGTACTGGCGGATTTCGTTCAAGGCGGTACGCATGAAGTTGGAAATACTTACCCCCGGAATTTCCACCGGATATTGGAAACCGATGAAGATACCCTCACGGGCACGCTGTTCCACCGGCATTTCCAGCAAGTTCTTGCCCTTATAGGTGATACTGCCCTCGGTCACGTCAAATATCTCCTTGCCGGCAATCACTGAGGCCAGCGTGCTTTTTCCCGTGCCGTTGGGGCCCATGATAGCATGAACCTCTCCTGGGTTAATTTCCAGATTTACGCCTTTTAATATTTCTTTTCCCTTGATGGAAACATGTAAATTGTCAATTTTAAGCATACTCAAATTTTTGGAGGTGCAAAATTACGGATTTTTTTTCATTTACCGCTTGATGATTTTCGCCGTCTTGATACTGGTATCTGTTTTAACACGTACAATGTAAAATCCTGATTTTAAATCAGCTACAGAAATAGTATTCAAGTCATACCAACAATTTTCAACACGTCGAACCAGCTTGCCACTTACATCATATATTTCTATTTGGCGGATAGACCCATCCGAATTGGGAATCACCAACTCGTTCTCGCAAGGATTAGGGTACAATAAAACAGAGGGGGCGGGTCGAACGGCTTCCTTTATAGCCACCGCATTATCGAGATAGGCCTGGTACATATCGGGAATACCGTATCCCATAATGGAGTCAGGTGTAAGATACTGGTGTCCATGCTGGCGTACAATATCCAATATCTCCAAGGCATTCTTCTGGGGCAGAGCCTGTCGTAGGCAGGCGACCAGTCCAGCCAACACCGGACTTGCGAAGCTGGTGCCGTTGCCCGCATTGATCCCACCTGCCGCATTCACCACGTAGGTGTCCCAACCCACACTTACCACATCAGGTTTAACCCGGCCATCATAAGATGGTCCGTACGAAGAAAACGAGGCCATTGCGCTATCTACGGCCCGGGCCGCACCCACACTGATAATGTCAAAGGCATCGGCAGGATGTGAGATGTAATGCCAAGGTTTACTGCCCTCGTTGCCTGCCGACACACAAACCGCTATGCCCTTGTGACAAGCGATACTGGCATTGCGGGAGGCGATACTGGCAACCCCGTCACAATCCTCGTAAGTGAAATCTCCCTGATGAAAATCATCGAAAGTGGAATAACCCAGAGAAGAGTTCACCACATCGGCGCCCAGACTGTCGGCTATTTCAACTCCCTGTGCCCAAAAGTCCTCTTCTATAGGTTCTTCCGAAAAAGGACTTTCTGACCTAATAAAGTAGTAGCTGGCATGAGGGGCAGTACCTATCATCTGCCCATTGACCGCCATAGCCATCGTAGAGGTTACACAAGTGCCATGAGTACCATTTCTATATACATTATTGTATCCTGGAATCATGTCGCGGGTGCCAAGAAGCTGTCCGTTTTCATACATGGTCTGAAAAAACGAAATGGTATCAAAACCTTCCCATCCTCCGTCCAACACTACAATCAACATTCCGTCGCCATAAAAACCCAATTCATGCAACTTGTGTCCATTGTGGAAGGCTATCTGCGCCCATGCCGGGCCATAGTCATACAGGCTGTCAAAATGCAAGTCATTCTGCAACATGCTTCCCTCATTGGCAGGCACTGTCTCATACTTGCTGTCCACGTCGTCCAGCACATACGAAGCGACCGGAGTGACCGCCGTATCGGTAAACGGCAGGCTTTTGACGCTTTCCAACGCCATAGAGTCGGGACAATAAATCACCACGGTATTCTGCCATTTCGACTCGGCCAAAATACGGATACTGTGGTCAACCGCACATATCTGCTGTTTATATTGCGGGTTCACCGGGAAATCCTCTTCTGTAATAGGAATATTGTATCTGGACTTGTTGCTGATGGCTCTCGGAGACAAAAAATCTTCCGGTCTATTCACGGAATATGGACTCGTATTTTTGTCTTTCAACTGAATACGGAAACAGGTAGCCGCATCTTGTGCCGACAACTGGAGCATCAGTATCGGAAATAATAACAGAAAAAAAAATTTTTTTGTTTTCATGCTTTTTTACGTGAATTCACCCTTTCTTTTTGAAAAAAAAAGAGACCTGCAAGAAGTCTCTTTTTATAGTAATTGACCTAGATGTTTTTTACTGTAAGGTGAAACGGATAGGAAGGTTGAAGTAGCATCTTACGGGCTTGCCCATCTGTTCGCCGGGTTTCCATTTCGGCATCTTCTTTACCACGCGGATAGCTTCTGCGTCGCATTCGGGATAAAGGGAAACCAAAGGTTTCACATTACTAACGCTACCGTCTCTCTCAATAACGAATTCCAACAAAACGGTTCCCTGGATATTGTTGTTACGTGCAACTTCAGGATATTGCAACTCGTTTTTGAGGAAGGAATACATGGCTTCCATACCACCAACGTATTCAGGCATTTTTTCGGCAAAACGCACAGGAGGAGCTTCTTCAACCTCTTCTGTTATCGTTTCAATCGGAACATACTCTTCAATTTCGTCATTTTCATCAAATTCTGTGTTGAACAAATCAAAATCGGTGTTGACCTTGATATTGTCATCCACAATATTGATGACGATTTCCTGCTGCTGAGTCACTGGTGGTGGTGGCGGTGGAGGGGTTTGGTCGGTTGCGATAACGTCTTCATCCATTACTTCGATGAATTCGTCATCAGCCATGGACACCACCTGTCCTTTGTCGCGGGAAGCGAACAGCTCGAAACTCACGTAAGTGAGCGCAAGGACTACGGCGAAGCCCACTAAGAGGAAGGATTTTTTCCTCTTCTCAAGATTGCCTTTGTCTGACTTTTTCTCTATCATGGCTGTAATATTTTTTGGTTCTTATATTTGTAACGGCAAAAATACGAAAAATATTGTAATAAAATTTGATTTTCCCTCATTTTTTTATTTTTATTTCTTTCTTACTGATTTACTGACACATATATTTGTTAAGAGGCTTCGACACGCAGAGACTTGACAGACCTTCTTCCGACCCCACACTACGCTGCGCTGCGTGCGGGTCACCATGATGCGGGCGATGACTTTCTACCCTCCTTTACCCCACACTGCGCTCCGCTGCGTGCGGGTCGCCATGATGCGGGCGATGACGCTCTACTCCTCTCAACCCCACACTACGCTCCGCTACGTGCGGGTCGCCATGATGCGGACGATGACGCTCTACTCCTCTCAACCCCACACTACGCTGCGCTACGTGTGGGGTTACTAAAATATCGTGCCTTCGGCACTTTTTGATTTTAAACTATCAAATTTCTCAATTATCAAAACTATTTTGTAAATTTGCACGTTCATTATAGAAACCCATCAAAAGATGATTTATCGGTTTTTTGATTTGAAAGACAAAGAGGCGTGCCAAAGGCACGATATCCTATTAACCCCGCACAACTTGTTGTGTGGGGTGGACAGTGACAGCTCTTGTCTGCGTGCTGAAAGCACGCTACATACACTCCAAAGTGGCGTACCTATGGCACGCAGAGGTAAAGTAGTTTGCCCCATACCCCACATTACGCTACGCTTATGCGGGGTTAATAGAATTGCGTGCTTTCAGCACGACTAACCGCATACATCGTATACCACTTTATAACATATTCTTATCACCAACCAAAACAAGAAAATACCGCAACACTAGTAAAAATATGAAAAGAACCACGCTTATTGTTTCACTTTTTTTCTTTTGCAACATGATAACTTTTGCACAACAAAGCCCCAAGGATATCCAGCGGCAGCTGAAACTGTATGAAAGACAAATGCAGCAGTATGACAACGCCTTTGACACTATTTATCAATCTATCAATCAGCAGATTGAGCAGCAGAAGAGCAACCCAAACAACGTGGCGATTTGGCAAAGCTGCATGGCCCAGCTGCTATCGACTTACTATCAGCAAAACCGCTGGCGCATTATGGACCGCACCGCCCTCGCCGACGAGGAGGCCAATGCCGCCGCTGATTTCAACACCTGGGACGCACAGCGATTCGCAAAGGAAATCATCAAACATTATCTGCTTTCTATCGAGAACAAAGAGGCACTCAGCAAAATTCCCATCCGGGAGTACGCTGTTTTGCTGGACTCAGTGACTTCGGAAGCCTACCGCCCCACTTTGTACGACTTTTTAGCCTTCCGTTTTTTGGATTTTCTGCGGAGTGAAATTTATAACTTGCCAATACCCGAAGTTCCTTTTGATGTGAATGATGAGCGATACTGGGCTGAACCTCAACAATTTGCCAATATTGACATTCCCGCTACGGACGAATTGTCATTTTCCTATCTCACCCTTTACACCCTGCAAGAGTTGACCCTTTTGCACCTGAACGAACCTGACTGCAGAGCTTTGTTAGACGCCACCTTGCGTCGTTTCGAGTATTTGGGCATACACAGCAATTTAGACAATGCCTCAGCATTGCAGTTAGCCGCGCTCACCAGCATGGAAAAACAGTATCAGGGCAAAGAAGGATATGAAATGATCGCATCCGCTCTGGGGCAATTCTATCAAAACAGGGGCAAGCATTACGACAAAAACACTCATCCAGAGTATAAAAACGACTATATAATCGCTATTGACTGGTTCAACAAAACCATTGCGGCGGCACCGAAATCCATAGAAGCAAATAATGCCAAAATCTTCATTGATGTAATCAAAAACTCGGAAGTAAAATTCAGCTGCGACAAAATCATCCCCGCCAATCAAGCCAACCTTATCACTTTCTCCTATAAAAATTGTGAAAACCTGTATTTCCGTGTTGTTTCTTGCACAAAAGAAGACTTTGAACTGAAAAGAATTTCGGATAACAAAAAATTTTATGCCTGGCTGATACAACAGAAAGAAATCTATGACACCGAACTCAACGCTCCCAACGAAAAAGACTATCGCGGCGTGAGTGGACATTTTCTGCTACCCTCTTTAAACGCAGGCTTTTATGTGTTATTAGCTTCCGATGCCCCCCTCACCAATGAGNNGAAAAAGACTACCGTAGTGTGAGTGGACATTTTCTGCTACCCTCATTAGACGCAGGCTTTTATGTGTTATTAGCTTCCGATGCCCCCCTCACCAATGAGAATAACAAAGGCTACTCCTTTTCCGCCTTGCAAGTGACCAATATTGACGCACAATATCGGCAAAACGGCAAAAAACTGGAGTTTTTCGTATTCAACCGCACCACAGGACAGCCCCTCAAAGGAGCGGAAGTAAAAGTTTCCCTCTACCCGAATTACAATGCCAGCAAAGCCTCCAAAAGCATTCAGCTCATTTGCGATGCCGATGGAAAATGTTCCTGTGAAATTACAGATAATGCTTATACACTAAGGGCCTCAGCCTCTTGGCAACAGGATAAATACCAGATTATCGAACACCAGTATTGGGGCAGATATCATGATGACCCAAAGGTCAATATTTCTGAAAAAGCCTATACATTCACTGACCGAAGCATATACAGACCCGGACAAACGGTCTATTTCAAGACGATTTTGGTAGAAACAACAAGCGTAGAGAACTTTATTCTTCAACAAAAAACAGACAATGTCCAAAATTTTACCGTTGAATTATATGATGCCAACCATCAAAAAGTTGCTGAACAACAACTTACTTCAAATGAATATGGTTCGGCATCAGGAAGTTTTGTTTTGCCTAACCAAGGATTGACAGGGAGCTTTCATCTTCAGATTAAATTGGAATCAAAATATTTAGACAACCATTATTTCTCGGTAGAAGAATACAAGCGCCCCACCTTCGAAATCACGATGGACCAACCCACCGAAGAGTTCAAAATCGGGCAAAATGTAAGCGTGGACGGTCATGTGAAAGCATACGCTGGCTATGGTATCGGCGGGGCAAGCGTAAAATACCATGTGGTACGCAAGGCCTCCTTCCCATGGTGGCGCTGGTGGTTGTGGCAACCCACGGGAAAATCCCAGGAAATAGCCCATGGCGAGACAACCAGCGACAATGAGGGCAATTTCCATATCGATTTCATTGCCCAGCCCGACTTGGAGTCACAACGTTACAACCCGCTCTACACCTACGAAATCAGTGTGGATGTGACCGACATCACAGGCGAAACCCACAGCGGCTCCACCCGAGTCTTGGTGAGCAAAATCGGACTACTGATCAATGCGGAATTCCCCGAAAGCATTGCCCTGAACGGGAAAAACCAGTTCCCCGTAAAAATCACCAACTTGGCTGGTGAGACCCAAAAAGGCACAATACATTACCGCATCGAAGCCTTGCAAACTCCTGAAAATTACAAATACAGTTGCTCGGAAGCCAATTATTATCTGTCTGATTCTATCCAGATGATTCAAAAACTGCATTATCTGGACTTCCAAAACGAGACTCAGAAGAGCAATTGGAAAGTCCTAAAAACTGTTAAACATGGCGATTTTGTGACCGATGGCCAAAATCCTTTCATCATTCAGGATATGAAAAATCTTCAGGAAGCTTATTACAAAATCAGTTTAAGCACCTACGATAAAGACAATAATCAGATCCAAGAAGAGTATTATGTATTGATTTATGACGAAAAAAGTAAAAAATGCGCGAATTACGAAGCTATTTGGCTGACAACATCTGACAAAAACACGGTAGAAATTGGCGAAACCATTCATTTTACCTTGGGAAGTTATCTGAAAAATGCCATGGTACTATGCGAAATCGTCTCTAATGATGAATTAGTGGAGTCAAAATGGGTGAAACTCAACCAAGGCAAGGCCGATTTCAGCTATACTGTAACGGAAAAAGACCTCGGCAAAGTGGTTGTCCATGCCTTCACCGCACAAAACAACAAACAATATGAAAAAAACTTAAATTTCAATATTCCCTTCAGTCACAAAAAAATCGACTTTGACTTTTTAACCTTCCGTGACAAAACTCTGCCAGGCAGTCAGGAACAATATCAGATAAGACTGAAAGATAAAAATGGGGACAAGGTGGCGGCGGAATTGCTCTGCTCCATGTATGACGCTTCCTTAGACGCATTAGCTTCTCCAAACACTTGGATTCCAAGCATTTTCAACACTAGCAAACCTTCTTACAACTATTCTTTCCGGCTCTCTTCAAACATTGGAAACAGCTATTACCGGAATTTTCAGAAAACCTCCTATGATTTTATAAGCCGGAACTATCCGCAGCTGTTATGGGAAATCACCAGCTGGCGTCGAGACCGGATGCTGATGAGCAAATCCGCTGGCACCTATACTGCCAATGCGGTCATGGAAGAAAGCATGGATATGGTAATTGTTGAACAAGAATTTGCAGAAGAACCACATTTAATGGCAGACCGATTAGATATTGACAATCTTACATTTCATTGGGATTCAGATAATACAGAAACTGCAGTCGCTGAAACTGAGAATGGGGAGACAAAAGAAGACCTTCAAATCCGCACCAATTTCAACGAAACAGCATTTTTCTTCCCGCATCTGCAAACGGACAAAGAGGGTAATGTACTGGTATCCTTCACCATACCCGAATCGCTCACCCGCTGGAAACTGCAAGGCTTTGCCCATAACAACGAGCTGATGAGCGGCTATTTCGAGAAATTTGTGCAGACCCAGAAACCGCTGATGGTGGTGCCCAATATGCCGAGATTCCTGCGAGAAGGCGACCTAATGGTGTTGTCCGCCAAGGTGGTCAACATGGGCGAGGAACAACAAAGCGGACAGGTGAAACTGACCCTTACCAATCCTTTCAACGGGGAAAAATTAGACTTGACCAACGGCATCTCTACCCAGAGTTTCACCGTTGAGGCAGGACAAAGCAAGGAAGTTCATTTCACCCTGACGGTTCCCAAAGACTTGGGTGCGGTGACCTACCGCATAGAAGCGCAAAATGACCAGAGTCCCGCGTATGCTGACGGAGAGGAAGCCACCCTGCCCATTCTCACCAATCGCATTCTGGTGACCGAGAGCCTGCCGCTTCATATTTCAGGAAAAGGAAGCAAAACATTCACTTTCAATAAATTGAAAAACAGTTTTGGTATCGCCAACTCCACTTTGAGCACCCAATCCTATACCCTGGAATTCACTCCCAATCCCATCTGGTACGCCATTCAGGCCCTGCCCTATCTGATGGAATATCCTCACGAATGCAATGAGCAGGTTTTCAGCCGTTTGTACGCCAACACTTTAGCGGCTCACCTCGTTAATTCGCATCCCCGTATCAAAACCGTTTTCGACAGCTGGCTGAATGAATCACCCGACGCTTTCTGCTCGCAGTTGGAAAAGAATCAGGAGCTGAAATCCGTCATTTTGGAAGAAACCCCATGGGTGTTGGATGCCCAGAACGAGTCGATGCGGAAACAGAACATCGCCCTGCTGTTCGACCTGCACCGCATGGCCAAAGAGAACAAGGCCGCTGTGACCAAATTGGAGAAAGCCCAGAACAATGACGGCGGCTGGTCGTGGTTCGGCAGCCATGAGAGCAGTCGCTACATCACGCAACATATTGTAGCCGGCTGCGGTCATCTGCAAGTGCTTGGTGTTCAGAATCCTATGAGTGATCAGGTCATCAGGAAAGCGGTTAACTTCATCGATGACAAAGCCCGTGAAATTTACGACAAGTGGTACCGTGGCAAGAAAGCAGATTACGACGTTACGGACATCCACTACCTATACGCCCGCAGTTTCTTCCTGAATCAGAAAGTCCGCATCACCAACAACGAGGCCTACAATTATTATTATGCCAATCTGAAAAAGAACTGGAAAAAACAGTCCATATACACCCAAGCCATGACGGCTTTGATCTGTTATCGCAATGGCGATACCCAGCTGGCCCAGGAAATTGTGGCGAACATCAAATCGAGGGCACAATATTCAGAAGAAATGGGCATGTTCTGGAAGAAAGAAGGCTACGGCTACTTCTGGTACGAAGCCCCCATTGAGCGACAAGCCCTGCTGATTGAGGCATTCAACACCATCACCAAGGACCAGAAATCTGTGGAACAGATGCAACTGTGGCTGCTCAAGCAAAAACAGACGCAGAACTGGCCCACTACCAAGTCCACCACGGAAGCCGTTTACGCCCTGTTGCTCAACAACACACAACTGGAGAACACCAACGGGGTGAAACTGACCATGGGTGACTGGAGCTACACCGAGGGCGACAAGAGCATGCAGGCCGAGGCCGGCACCGGCTATATCAAAAAAGCATGGAAAGGCAGCGAAGTGACAGAAGACATGGCCACCATCAAAATTGACAAGAGCAGCAACGGTCCTGCTTGGGGAGGTTTGTACTGGCAGTATCTGGAAAATCTGGACAAAGTTTCCCACAGCGACGACCAGAACTTCAGCATCCAAAAGAAACTTTACAAGGTGGAAATCGGAGACCGTGGCGAGGTGCTGGTGCCGATTACGGAAAATTCACCGCTGAAAGTCGGGGACAAAGTGCGGGTACGCACCGAGATCCGCTGTGACCGCGACATGGAATATGTCCACCTGAAAGACATGCGCGCCTCCGCTTTCGAGCCCGTGAATGTGCTTTCACAGTACAAACACCAGGACGGCCTGTGGTATTACGAGGCCACCGGCGATGCCGCCACCAACTTCTTCATCGACTATCTGCCCAAGGGCACCTACGTGTTCGAATACACTCTGATTGCCACGATGGCAGGAACTTACAGCAACGGCATCACTACCATCCAGTGCATGTACGCGCCCGAATTCACCTCGCACAGCGAAGGAATTCAAGTTACTGTTCAATAACCCCACACTTACGTGCGGGGGTTACTAAGATTCGACCTCTTCGAGGCCATACCCTAACCCTGTTCGGGTAAATTGATACGAAAAACAAGGATATTTAATACGACAATACTAATCTGAAAAAAATGGAATACTTCTTGGACATGGACGAGCAATATGCTCGCTTGGAAAACGCAAAATATACCCTCTTGCCCGTTGCCTACGACGGCACCAGCACTTTCGTGAAAGGCGCTGACAAAGGACCGCAAGCCATTATCGACGCCTCCGACAGCATTGAGCTGTATGATGTGCAGTTCGAGATGGAGCCCTATACCGCCGGCATCTACACTGACCGCCACGGCTATGACTTCAGCACACCGGACAAAATGGTGGAATCGGTATATTTGAGGGTAAAGCACTTTATGGACAAGCAGAAACGCATCGGCCTGTTGGGCGGGGAACACTCTGTATCAGTCGGTTCCATCAAAGCCTTCAGTGAAAAATATCCGGATTTGTCGGTTTTGCAAGTGGATGCGCACGCCGACCTGCGCGACGAGTATCACGGCTCGATATACAACCATGCCTGTGTAATGCGCAGAGCCCAGGATTATGCCCGTGTGGTGCAGGTGGGTATCCGCAATGTGTGCACGGAAGAAATGCATAACATCGTGAAAGAGAATATCTTCTATGCCCACAAGATGTACGACAACAGCGACTGGATGCAGCAGGCCATTGACCGCCTCACCGACCATGTGTATCTCACCATCGACCTGGACGGTTTAGACCCGTCGGTATTGCCCTCCACAGGCACTCCGCTGCCTGGCGGCCTGTCATGGTACACCCTGATTTCCTTCCTGGAAAAACTCTTTGCCTCGAAGAAGATTGTCGGTTTCGATGTGGTGGAACTCTGTCCCCAGCCGCATGACAAATCATCGGATGTGCTCGCCGCGGTGCTAGTTTACAAACTTATTTGTTTGTGGGAAAAGCGATAAGGGGGGAGTCTCGCGCTTCGCGCTCGAGGGGAGTGCAGCATACGCTGCAAAGGGGAGTTTCGGGCTGCGCCCTCAAGGGGAGTCTCATAATATACATTCGAGGGAAGTGCAACTTATGACACATGGGAGTCTCAGGCTACGCCCTCGAGGGGAGTTATGCTTCGCATAAGGGGAGTTTTAAAGAAAAAGTTTTCAACATTGTTGTTTTGCGTTATAAATATGTTTATTTTTGCATATTTATTTTTAAATTAAAAGCAACAATGGAATATCGTTTTAGATTTGAAAATTTAGAAGTTTGGAAAATATCCAAACAATTAGCAGTTAATGTATATGAATTGCTAAAGTCGTTCCCTTCTGAGGAAAAGTTTGGTTTAGTAGATCAACTCCGAAGAGCTTGCATCTCAGTTCCATCAAACATTGCAGAAGGTACAAGTAGAATGTCTGTGAAAGAACAAGTTCATTTCATAAGTATGGCATACGGTTCTTTGATGGAGATGTATTGTCAGTTCCAAATTGCTGAGGAATTGAATTATGGAGACAAAACACAAATAGAAAATTTACTCAAGGAGATCAAGCGGACAAGTTACCTATTGAACAAGTATCGACAATCTCTCACAAACACTTCCGCATAACTCCCCTTTGGACGAAGTCCACTCCCCTCGAGCACGAAGTGCGAGACTCCCCTCGAAGGCGCAGCCTGAGACTCCCCTTGAGTGCGAAGCACGAAACTCCCCTATATCTTAAAGATTCCGTACACTGCGGAGCCGCTGCCGGACATAGAGGCATAAACCGCACCACGGGAATAAAAGTCATCTTTGATTTCTTGCAACACAGGGTATTTCAGGAACAAGGAATCCTCAAACTCATTATGGATGCAATGTTTCCATTCCGTTATGGGACGTTTTATCAGTTCATTTAGACTGATTGCGGGCTGCTGAGGATGCACGCCAGCGTAAGCCTCTTTGGTGGAAATGGAAAAATCGGGTTTGATCATCTCTATTCTGTAAGCGGACAAATCCAAATCCAACGGTGTCATGATCTCTCCACGGCCTGTGGCATATACGGGACTGTTTTCAATGAAAAATGCTGTGTCGCTACCTAATTGGGCGGCCAAATCCCGCAATTCCGTGGAAGAGAGTTGCAATTGAAACAGCTCGTTGTACATTTTCAGAGCGAAAGCCGCATCGGCAGAACCGCCACCCAAACCAGCTCCGAAAGGAATATTTTTGGTCAATTTGATATCCACCCCATCAATATCGAACTGCCTCTGCAACAGACGGAAAGCTTTGACACAGAGATTGTCCTCGTCGGCGCAAAGATTTTCCACATTCTGCACCGAAAGCTTCACTCCTTTCTCAATCCTGTTGATTTCCAGCTCATCGCATAAAGTATGAACTGGATAAAACACCGTTTGCAGCTCATGAAAGCCGTCGCTCCGTTTGGAGACGATATAGAGGCCGAGATTGATTTTGAAATTGGGATGGGTAATCATACTGAAAACCAATATTATATTGAATGATTATAGACAGTTGGTTCCATTTTCTGTGAGATTTCCATGAGAGTAAGCTGTCATAGAGAGAAAGCAGTCATAGAGAGGGAGCAGTTATAACNNAACTTTTTTTAATGCAAAAACAAGTTGGTGAAAATTTTTCTTCTATAATATATAAAATATTCATTTTCAATATTTTATATTTTTGAATTTTGAAAACAAGAAAAAGAAAAAAGGGTTTTTCCAAAGATTTCCGTATGAGAATTTGGAAGAAAATATGAGGAAAACGCAATTTTTCTATAACTTCATGTGTCAACGGCACGATATTCCATTAACCCCGCAGAAGCGCGATAGCACACTGTGTGGGATGATGCCAACGCAGATATGATCAGCGTGCTGAAAACACGATATTCCATTAACCCCGCACAACTCGTTGTGTGGGGTACGAGGCTATCTCATCAACCTCTGCGTGCCGAAGGCACGCTACTTTATATGATGTCGTTGTTGTAGCGTGTCTTCGACACGCCGTATGTGATGGCAGATTCCCTACCCCACACTGACGTGCGGGGTTAATAGGATTTTGTGCCTTCGGCACAACTGCAAAACCAATTTACTACCAAAAGTTGGACAAAATTCCACACGGACGCATGCAATGCGTCCCTACAGATTCCGCAGATGACTCAATGCGGCTGCCACGATGTGACAGCCTACATGACACGGGTACGGACAAAGATGCGGATATGGACACGGACGCATACGACGCGTCCCTACAGATTCCGCAAATGACTCAATGCGGCTGCCACAGTGTGACAGCCATACATTACGAGGATGTGGGTGCACCTAACCTACTGCACCATGGCATCGAAGATGCCACATTTCAGTAACCCCAGATGAGCGCAGCGTAATCTGGGGGAAGAATGACACTGTAAACTCCCCCGCGGTGCGCAACAAATTTGCCCCGAAGCACTGAATCAACACACCGCGGAATGGACTCATTTCAGCCGATGAAAAAAATTTCATACAGTAGCCGTGAATCTTCCTTCGGAATAATGTAATATATAAAAGAAATTTTTGTACTTTTGCACGCTTATTGGGGAGACTGGAGTGATGACTGTTTTTCAAGAAATATATAACATAAACGAATTCATCAATAATCAACCAAAATACTAATCCATAAATATTTAACATCCAAAAAACTATGGCAGAAAAAAAATTTATGACATGCGACGGTAACTGCGCGGCTGCGCACGTAGCCTACATGTTTAGCGAAGTCGCCGCTATCTATCCTATCACCCCCTCATCACCGATGGCAGAGTACATCGACGAGTGGAGCGCAGGCGGCAGAAAGAACATTTTCGGTGAGACCGTGAAAGTGGTCGAAATGCAATCAGAAGCCGGTGCTGCCGGTGCCGTTCACGGTTCACTGCAGGCTGGTGCCCTGACCACCACCTACACCGCTTCACAGGGTCTGTTGCTGATGATCCCCAACATGTACAAGATTGCCGGCGAATTGCTGCCCGGCGTATTCCATGTGTCAGCACGTGCTTTGGCTGCTCAGGCACTGTCTATCTTCGGTGACCACGCCGACGTGATGAGCGCCCGCCAGACCGGTTTCGCCATGTTGGCTACCGGCTCCGTTCAGGAAATCATGGACCTGGCTCCTGTTGCCCACCTGGCAGCTATCGAAGGCCGCGTTCCTTTCCTGCACTTCTTCGACGGTTTCCGTACTTCTCACGAAATCCAGAAAGTGGAAGCCGCTGACCAAAGCAAAATCGAAAAATTGGTCAACTGGAAAGCCCTGAAAGAATACCGTGACCGCGCTCTGAACCCCGAGCACCCCGTAACCCGCGGTACCGCTCAGAATCCGGATATCTATTTCCAGACCAGAGAGTTGCAGAACAAATATTACGATGCTCTTCCTGACATCGTGGCTAAATACATGAAGAAACTGAGCAAAATCACCGGTCGTGAATACGCTCCGTTCACCTTCTACGGTGCTGAAGACGCTACCGACATCATCATTGCTATGGGCTCCATTACTGACGTTATCAAGACCGTCATCGACAAGGAGAACAAGGCAGGCAAGAAACTCGGTCTCGTGAGCGTTCACCTCTATCGTCCGTTCAGCGTGAAATACCTGATGGAAGTGATGCCGAAGAGCGTGAAGAGAATCTGTGTGCTCGACCGTACAAAAGAACCCGGCGCCAACGGAGATCCTTTGTACCTCGACGTTGTGGAAGCTTTCAAGGATGACAAGAAGGCTCCGATGATCATCGGTGGTCGCTTCGGTCTCTCTTCAAAAGACACCACTCCTGCCCAGATTCTGGCAGTTTACAAGAACCTCGCCGCTCCCAAGCCGATGAACCAGTTCACCGTGGGTATCAACGACGATGTTACCCACCGTTCTCTCAAGGTTGGCAAGGAAATCTCCATCCTTCCTAAGGGCACTTTCGAAGCTAAATTCTATGGCCTCGGCGCTGACGGTACTGTAGGTGCTAACAAGAACAGTATCAAGATTATCGGTGACAACACCAACAAATACAGCCAGGCTTATTTCGACTATGACTCCAAGAAGTCAGGCGGTTACACCTGCTCTCACCTCCGTTTCGGTGACCAGCCCATCCTGGCTCCTTACCTCGTGGGTACGCCCGATTTCGTGGCCGTTCATGTTCCTTCTTACCTGAAGAAATATGACTGTCTGCGCGGTCTGAAGAAAAACGGCACCTTCCTCTACAACTCACCGTGGAGCGTGGCCGACACCAAGAAACATCTTCCCGATTTCGTGAAGAAATACTTGGCTATCAACAATATCAACATGTACATCATCGACGCCACCAAGATTGCCGCTGAGATTGGTCTGGGCAACCGTACCAACACCATCCTGCAGAGCGCATTCTTCAAGATTTCAGGCGTTATTCCTTACGACCTCGCTGTTGAGCAGATGAAGAAATTCATCGTGAAATCATACGGCAAGAAGGGTGAGGACATTGTCAACATGAACTATGCAGCTGTTGACCGTGGTGGTGAAATCACCAAGGTTGACATCCCCGCTGAATGGGCTAAATTGGATTGCACTACCGACTTCGTTTTCGAACACAACGACAGCGATCCCGAATTCATCAACAAGGTGATGCGTCCGATGGTTGCTCAGTGCGGTAACGACCTGCCAGTGAGCGCCTTCAAGGAAATCGTTGACGGTACATTCCCCGCTGGTACCACCGCTTACGAGAAACGTGGTGTGGCTACCGTGGTTCCCGAATGGAATCCCGCCAACTGTATCCAGTGTAACCAGTGCTCCGTGGTTTGTCCTCACGCTGCCATCCGTCCCGTGGTGATGACCGACGCTGAGATGAAGAAAGCTCCGAAGGCCATGACTGCTATCGACATCAAGGCTCCGAAGGAACTCGCCGGTATGCACTTCCGTATGCAGGTTTCCGTGATGGACTGCACCGGTTGCGGCAACTGCGCCGACGTATGTCCCGCCAAGGAGAAAGCATTGGTGATGAAACCTTTCGAAAGCCAGCTCGACGAAGCCAAGAACTGGGAGTATGGCCAGAAGAAAGTGACTTACAAAGACAACCTCCTCGACAAATACGCCAGCGTGAAGAACAGCCAGTTCGCACAGCCGCTGTTTGAGTTCTCAGGCGCTTGCGCAGGCTGCGGTGAGACTCCTTATATCAAGACTATCACCCAGCTGTTTGGCGAAAGAATGATTGTGGCCAACGCTACAGGTTGCTCCTCCATCTATGGTGGTTCAGCTCCCGCTACTCCGTACTGCAAGAACAACCGCAGCGGCAAGGGTGTTGCATGGGCTAACAGCTTGTTCGAAGACAACGCTGAATTCGGCCTCGGTATGGCCACCGCCACCCGCCAGATGCGCGACCGCGTGGAGCGCATCATGAAGGAAGGCATCGCACTGCGACTGCTGCAGCGCTGAATTGAAAGCTCTGTTCCAGGAATGGATCGACAACCGCGAATGTGGTATCAAGACCGCTGAGTTGGCCGACAAGATCGTGGCCGCTTGCGAAAAATGCGGTTGCGACTACTGCAAGCAGATTGTGGACCTGAAAGACCACTTGGTGAAGAAATCACAGTGGATCTTCGGTGGTGACGGTTGGGCATACGACATCGGTTTCGGTGGTTTGGACCATGTATTGGCCAGCGGCGAAGACGTGAACGTACTCGTACTCGACACCGAGGTTTATTCTAACACGGGTGGTCAGTCTTCCAAGGCTACGCCTGCTGGTGCTGTCGCCAAGTTTGCTGCTTCTGGTAAGAAGGTCCGCAAGAAAGACCTCGGCATGATTGCCAAGAGCTACGGCTATGTCTATGTGGCACAGGTCGCTATGGGCGCCAGCCAGGCCCAGTACTTCAAGGCCATCAAGGAAGCCGAAGCTTATCCGGGACCGTCATTGATCATCTGCTATGCTCCGTGTATCAACCACGGCATCAAGATTGGTATGGGTCACTCACAGCTCGAAGAGAAGCTCGCCGTTGATTGCGGTTACTGGCACCTGTGGCGCTTCAACCCCGCCGAGGAAGAGGCAGGCCAGAACGGCTTCCACTTGGACAGCAAGGAACCCAACTGGGCCGACTTCCAGAAGTTCATCATGGGCGAGGTTCGTTACAACAGCTTGCTGAAGACCTTCCCTGAAGAAGCCAAGGAACTCTTCGCCAAGACCGAACAATTCGCTAAGCTGCGCTACGAAGGCTACAAAAAGCTGAGCGAAGGGAAATAATATGTTATCCCCAATAATTCAAAGGGGCAACAGGTGAAACACCCGTTGCCCCTTTTTTTTTAACCCATTCGTCAGATTGCCATTTATATAACGGCTCCATTTAACTTTAACTGTTCCTTAAGTTCATCCGAGCATATACATCCCCTGAAATCGTATGCATTAACGTTAAACGCTGTGATAATTTTGAAAGAATCGCGATAAGCACAATCTTTATCCTTGCAAAACAAAATTTTTCCATTGGCCAAAATAGCTATCAACTGCTTGTTATGTACATTAAATGCAATATCAAGGATATCACTGTCGATAACAAGCTTGCCTGACGGGAATTTATGCAATTTCCATTGTCCAATATCTTTATTAAAGATTCGCCGCTCCTCGAAGAACCTGGTTTCCAAATGTCTTCGCCCATCAGTATTGGCTATAAGCGGAATCTCTTGATGTGCCACCATTTGCTTAGCGATCGTCTTTCCAGCCTCTTTAATAAGACACTGCATATTGTCATATTTTTGCCTAACACCCGTATGATATATTCTAATCATTTTATCGCTTGTAAAAACAGCAATAAACGGCTTGCTCTGTATTGCCTGTATTGACAGAATTTCACTGCCTTCCATATATTGTGACAACAATCTTCTATCGCGTGTGCTCCACAAATAGAGTGTTTTGCCACTTTCATCAACAGCAGCAAGAGACTTGTCAGGCAAAAAACAAACAATCTTTGGATTTTCTGTTGGGCTTTTAAGTAATTCCTCCGCACCACTTCGCAGGTCAAACAAATACAAAGAATTCTCTTTTTTCCTAATCACCTTGTCACCATAAGTTATCAGCCTTCCCGTGTGATTTGAAACAAAAAACTCTTCATACCATTTCTCTTCTCCGTTTTCACTATTCAGAATCCAAGTCTTGTTATCAGTTTCCCCCATCAGCCATTTACCGGTCTCAGAAAGATGGATATTTTTAACCATTGGTGGACATGCCAAGTCTGCCATACGTTTCTCGTTATCCAAATCCCATAACTGTATCTTTCTTTTATTTCCAATGATATGAAATCCCAACGTAGCAGCCATCTTTCCGTCACCAGATATAGCTGCATCCATCAGCAACGTTGCTCCCCGTGCTAGTTCCTGCTGTAATTCACCTTCACTCTCCACAACCAGTCCACCATCACCGTATGATCTTATCAATAATGAATGGTTGCCAACTTCCGAAAGCACATCCTTCTGCAAGAAATTTTTGCCAACCCATGGTACGGTCTTCTTTAGTGAGGTAATATCAATACCTTCAACAATAATCTCCCAAAACTTTTCGTTGAAAATATCTATCCTATGACAGTCCCGCAAATCGTAAGTTACCAAACAGCTAAAATAATATAGGTATAATGTATTATCCGAAATTACAGCCCTTTTCAACTCCCTGAGGACATTCTTGCCGGCTTCGCCAATTTCACCTATATAATGCCATTTCTTATCTTCTTCTTGAGTAAAAACAAAGATAGTGCCTGCCACAATGAACAACCTATTGTCGCAAAACATCATATTAGATATTTTCTTGTTCAACTCATGGTGAAATACCATCGAACCATCCTCAACTGAAAAAATATTCAGCTGTATTAGTTTTTCAGTATCATTCACGGCAATAGCAGCAAGAAATTCGCCACCCTCCGACAGACAAAGATTCATGTATAACGTCAGGTTATCCGAAGATAATCCTAATGTCGTCATATCTATATTGGCTCCGTACAAATCAATTTTCTTTCTTCCCACGGGGTTATCGGGTAATCTATGTCCACTCAACCAGAGTCCGGAATAGTCTGGCGTTCCGCTTGTTTCTGTTCCTTGAAAACCGTCCAACAGATTGTCTACAAGGAATTTTGAAACATCATCCTTCATTCCCATGCCAACTTTATGCACTATACTTGCGATTCCATCATTCCAGTATTCCCCACTACAATATCTGATATGCGTCATCACCGGATATGGGATTTTCCTGTTATTCCACAGTTCCAATACATTATTTTCAGCCCTGCTCTGCTTGATAATCCACTGAGCTGACAAATAGTCACGATAAATCTGGTGTGGAAATGCGGTGACCACCTTGTCACGATGCATCAGTCGCAAGCTTTGTGTAATGAAATCCGTCACATTCAACAAATTCAAAACCGGCAGTTTTTCCACCCTATACTGTTCCTGTATTGGTATCAATTTCTTTGTATCGACAATGACCTTTTGTAATATACCAGCCAACAATTCCCTGAAAGATTCAAGACTCAAATTCAACTTTCGAATATATTCATATTCATAAGCAATAGCTGGAAGTATATCATTAATACACATGGCGGCGAGCAGCATCCGCTCTCCATCCACCTCACTACCCTTCATCATCAGGGCCAACTGTGCCACGTAGTAGTCATGCAACAGGTCTGTAGAATTTTTCACAGGTAAAATCCAGTCGAGGAATTCCACATCCCTAAATTCGTCTATCACCGAGCAGATCTCTTTATATACAGTCACCATCATCGGATTGCCCAACAACTGATGCAGTGCTCTTGTTCCTTGTACCCTTTCCCACTCCTTATCATTGAAATAACCTCTCACTTGTAAGTCATCAAGAGGTCTCAAGACTGTGGCTCTATAGCCTGGCATACTATATCTCAGGGTGAAATTCGAACGTGAAGTCACTACGATTCTCAAACCCTTCAACATATTAAGCCGTTGTATCTCCAAGACGAAATCTCTTTCCGATTTGCCATCCACCTCATTCAGTCCGTCAATAAATAGGGTAAGCGTAGGCTTTGCATATTTGGTATACAATCCATCACGAAATGCGTTTATGTCGTTTTCATAGATATTGCTGATACAATATTGTTCTATACTGATTCCAAAGGTTACAAGCTGTTCAGCAGGAATATATAGGACTGGCTCTGATGAGTTCTTACAATAGTCAAGCAACATAGTAGTCTTACCCATACCACCATCGGCAAGCATGATAATATGCGGAACATCTGTATCCCAAGACTCATCCAACAATTTCTCGAACGAGGTGATACTGTCACCATCTTCAATCGCAGGCAGCAGATTTCGTTCAACTTTTTCCGGAAGCCTGTGATAATATTGCTTGTTGGCTTCTTTCGCCGCGACAACTTCTCTTGAAAGTCCGTCATTTTCCACTGAGTGCAGCGTAAACTCATATCGGTCCACTTTTTTGTTGTCAAGATCCAGAATTGGATACTGCGCCCAACCTTCAGGAAACCATGTATAAGCCATTACGTGCCCTCTACCCGATTTCGGATCATATTCACCAATCAGGAATGTCGCATTGGTTTTATCCTCGAACCTTAATTCACCGGCCTGCAACTGGTCAATATAATGTATTCGCTGTACCACATGATCATGTTCATGCCCTGACAGCCAAAGACGTACTTCGTGTTTCTGAAGCATGGTCGAAAGGACTTTCTTCTCGTCCTGTGCCAAAGCTGTGAACGGATAGTGTGTCAACAATATTGTTGGTTTGCATGGATTCAGTTTACTTACCGCTTCATATAATGCACTGGTCCCGACAATTAAATCCGTTTTTTCTTGGTTTTTGGCATAAATCAGTGTAGTGTCCACATGTAGAACATTGAAGTCATCTGTTTCAATAATGAAGTGAGGAGCTACCTTATTGCCATAATACTTCAACCTGTCTTTGGGATAGATTTTGCCTAAGAATTTGATAAAATCAGTCTCTCCTTTCAGGATAGCTGCCATATCTTTAACATCAATCAATCCGCATTCAGCATCATAATTGTCTGTCCATTCTGGTTGGTATTTCACCCTTCTAATTGCTGCCATCCTTTGGATATTATCGCGATCCATGTCATGGTTACCTGGAACCATGAACAGTCTTTCTGTTGTAGTACCGACCGCATCACAGATTTTTCGCAAGTAATCAGCCATCTCATCGGTATAGTCATTAGGCTTTTCATTGGCTGTACGAATATCACCGGTACAAAACACATAATCACATACCATACTCTGCTTGCGCAGATAATGAGGCAGTTCATCACGCAACAATGATGTTGAAGCGTTTTTGCTATTAAGATGAAGATCAGATATATGAAGCCAACGTATCATGTGTAATAATTATTTATATCCCAAGAGAATTATGCTCAACCACAAAAAAGGCCAGACTCCACAATGGAATCTAGCCCAGCTATCTCCATGTAATTCATTAGAAACTAAAACCTCTGAACCTTGATTTTGCGTAAAATAATCGTCTCAGATGCGGTATTTCACCACACCAACCAGGGTGTCACGCATGTGAGGCTGCGACGATGAATGTTCTGTGCCATCGGCATTATAATAGAATGTACTCATTGCCCCCTCTGGAGTAAAAGCCTTGAATTCCCTGATTTTATATTTCTTGGTGTCAGGCAAATACAACATCAAAATGTCACCTTGGCTAATCTTACCCTTCACGTCTGCATCCTTTGCTATCTTCTCAACATATAGTTGTGTACCCTCCTCAATATTGCGAGGTTTCATGCAATCGCCGTTCACCACAATGCGAATCATATTGCGGGTTGAAACAGTTTTGCCATGGTCATGAAGCTCTGCCCTGGTTGCATAGAATGATTTGCGGCGCAGATCCTCGGCCGACACTCCTGTCATAGGACCGGCCTCAACACACAACACAAACTCCTTCGTCAGCAATTGACCGATGAAGTAACCCATTATCAGCAAACCCATTACAACAATTGCAATCCACATATCTTTTTTCTATTTTTTGTAAGTTTCAACTATTATCTTTTCAGAGTCAATATGAGGCAACGAATAATATTTTATCACCATCAGATAAGCAACAAACCGATATAGCAAATCGATACAAGAATCTGACCAACAATAACTTTCCTATTCATCGGATATCTTTCTAACAATTTGCAAATATACGATTTTTTTCAATATTATTAAAAAAATTTCGCTTTATTTGTTTTTTATTAGAAAGAAAATCCATTCCATCAGAACAATTTGTGCAACCTGAAAACTTTATTTATAATCCCTGAACCACTTTCAAATTACCCTTCGTAACTATCAACTGTCAATTATCAATTGTCAACTATCAAAATCCCTTCCTCCTCATGCTCCACATAGGGGCCTTCCTTGCACTCGAAGATGACGGAACCCGGCTCCAGGGCTTCCACGGTGTGCCAGACATTCTTTCCCACGTTCACGCCGTAGCGGCCTTCCGATGGGTTGAGGACAATGTTTTCGATGATGGTGCCGTCGTCGTTGTAGGTGATGACACGTATCCTGCCACGCAACACAACAAATGACTCCTCTTTCTCCGGATGGCGATGAATGGGGATGTTGGCACCCGGTTCCACGGCATTCAGAAAACGGTGGCACTTCTCATCCAGACTCTGATGAAAGTTCAGATTCATCCGCAGCCGGGGCGATGCCTTGGCCTGAGCGGTCAAGTTGTCAAGTATCTTATTGTCTATAACCATAATGATTTCTCCTGATCTAAAATGTGTTAACCCCTCCGTCTTCCCCCCTTTTTTACATATACCCTACCTTCCCTCCACAATCAAGTTTATGGAGGTTCGCAAGGGCAAAAGATTATAAAAATCTGAAAACCAAATTCTTATGAACCCAACAAGAATATCTATGGTCTTCCCCCTATTTATGTCATATAATTGGCAAATATACGATTTTTTCCTTTTTGCGCAAAAAAGAAGAATGGAAATCCTTGTGCGCCTTCTCAGGCATTCGTGTGACACAAAAAAGGCCAGACCCCTCTTCGGAATCTGACCTTTTTGTTTACCGATTACTGCTTTCAATAAGCTTTTAAACCGTATGCGGTAAGCTACTTATAATATCTCTTGTACCACTCCGCAAACTTCCTCAGCCCCTCCCTCAGCGTTATCTTCGGTGTAAACCCGAAATCCCTCTCCAGTGCCGTGGCATCCGCATACGTAGTAGGCACATCGCCTGATTTCCTCACCCTCATGCCGCCATTAGGCTGCAATTGAGGGTATATTTTGTAAATTCTTGATTTTATTGCGTCACAAACACCCGCCAGCCGCCGTCTTTGTCGGCACGCTCCACGTATTTCTTTGCCGTCAGTTGGTCGAGCAGTTTCTGGATGGCGGCTATGCTGATGCCCGTCACCTCGCGCATGTCGGCCAGGGTCAGCGTGGGCTGGGTGAGCATGGCGTTGAGTATCTTCGTGTAGTTGGGGGTGCGGAACTGTATGCGCTCGCCGTCGTACCACCACACGTTCTCGTCCCTCTCGCTCACAAACAGCACGTCGTTGTAAACCTCCGTGGCCACCAGCTCGTTGAAATATTTCATGAAAGGCTTGATGTCCTTCAACTCCGCATGGGCACCGTCGCTGGGCACAGGTCCAACGGCCAAATCCGCCTGATGCAAGGCCTCCAGATACTCGCTCTTCTTGCGGCTGCGCACCACAATCATCGGGCAGTCGTGGCGACTCAATATGAAGTTCACCATCAGCCTTGCGATACGTCCGTTGCCGTCCTCGAAGGGGTGGATGCGGATGTAGCGGTAGTGGAACAGCGCAGCCAGCTCCACGGGCGACAGCCGTCCCTCGCGTTCGGCAGCGTTGTACCAGTCCACCAAATCGGTCATCAGTCCGGGAGTCTCCTCGGGCGAGGCGTACTCAAAGCGGTCGCCATAGCGGGTTATCACGCTGTTGGGNNCGCATGCACCGTATAGCTCGTTTGCACGCCTCCCGGTAGGTCTCTATACACCGTGTAGTCCTCCCTCAGCAACGTCCTGTGAAGCGTGCGGATGAAATTCTGCGTCAGCGGCATCTCCTTCACGGCAGCCTCCTCCGTCATCATGCGAAGGCCCACGTTGCTGGCCGTCATCTCCTGCACATCCTTCACGTTGGCCTCGCCAATCACCTTGCCAAACAGCAGCAGAATCTCGGTCTGTCCATAGGTCAGCGTGTTGCCCTCGATGTGGTTGCTGTTGTAGTTGAAATCGACGGTAAACCTGCGGCTCAGCCTGTCCCTGTCCTTCTCCTTCAGCGGTTGCAGCGCCTGCCAGGCCTCCAGTGCCTTCCTGATATTCAGATACTTCATACTATTTTACGTTTTATTACGACGCTGCAAAGATACAAAATTTTATCGAAATGGTTGTAACACTACAACCTTTTTTATAAACCCTCATCTCCATTGCGGCCAGAAAAGGAATGAGCAAACCTCCCAAACGCCTTTCAGAACGTTCTTCATAACTGTCAACTTTCAACTATCAATTATCAATTGATAGAATTCCTTTCCCCTCAGCACCACAACGGTCTCGCTCAAATGACGGTGCCTGTGAATGGACATGTCGGTATCCGGCTCCAAGGCGTTCAGCATCCTTTGCGACTTGTCCTCAGTTGAGTTCCGCAAATCATAGTTCATCCTCAAGCGGGGCGAGGATTTCGCTTGCTCTGATATAGTATCCAATAAAGCCTGTGTTATCTTCATATCTTCCTTAAAAGCCAAATAAGCGATAAGGGGTAAGCAACTAGAGAATAGCGTTCTTGATCGTTTCAACAATATACCTCACATCCTCATCACTCACATACGGCCCAGCAGGCAAGCACATACCGACCTTAAACATAGCTTCGCTCACACCATTAATATACGCCACACTGTTATCGTAAGTCTCACAGAGGATTTCCTGACCTTGAACCTTGATGGCCTTGGCCAATGGCGATGTCAAGGCGGTGTAATAGTCGAAAACCGCCTCCAGCGTACCCTCCAGCAGCTTGGCATCCACAAACTCGGTGTTGCCCGTGAGGAAGAAAAAACCTCCGGCCGTCAGCCTCATTTCCCGTGCGCTTCGATGGCTTATCACCATTTTCGG
>LXOW01177510.1_pt4 | contig 52458 bp, 46 predicted proteins | sample 1368591 | NCBI WGS metagenome assembly LXOW01 (sample SAMN04884650, study PRJNA319009) | bovine gut metagenome | isolation source: Cow rumen | host: Bos taurus | place: Italy: Legnaro (PD) | collected 2014-07-09
GTTTTAAAGCTTGCTCTTTCCATGAATTTAAAATTTCGTCTATTTCTGGTTCGATAATATCCCACCAAGTTAAAGTGTAAAACCAGCTTCGGTGTATTTGTTTTCTTTGTGTGCTACTTAATTTAACTTCCAGTTTTTGTTTTTCGTTGGAATATCTGCTTTTTAAAGCGTTATTTGTTCTTATGGCTATTAAGTGCAAAGTAGGTATTAATACAATAAAACCTCCTAGCATATCAAAAGGATAAGCAGCGACAATTAGAGCTAAGCAAATTATAGCTAATCTTCCTCCTGTTATTTCCTTTCTGTAATATTTTATTAGAGGAAAGAAAAACAAACAAACTGCTACGATAAATTCTAGAGGATCTAAAATTATTGATAATGCTGCATATAGCAGAGAATAAGTATATGCAGCCATCGGTATACATTCTTTTGGGAGTATTGGAGGGGAATTATTTTTTCCAGGAGTGCATAAATAAAGGATTCCAAGCATAAATATAATTCCGATTACGAATATACCATTGCCTGGTCTTTTATCATACATTTTTGTGTATTTTTCTTCTCTAGCTTTAAATGCTTCATAATATAGGGAGCTATTGACTATTATTGTCCTTTTTCCTGATTTTTGTGTGCCTTCAGAAGTTAAAATATCGGCTACTACCCCTGCAGCAAATTTTGAGATGCTAACCCAATTATAAGAAATAAAAAATGCGAAAAATATTAAAAATAACATAACACAACAAAATACTATCTTTTTGATAGTTCTATTCATCTGTGATTTTTACCTTTTCTTATTTTTTTTGTAGCGTTTTTTTTCTTTTTTTTAGTATTGTTGTTTGTAGTCATATTTTTATACAATTCTACTTGTCTTCTTAGTTCATCTAAATCAATTTTTTCTTTATTATCTGTTTTTGTTATTATTTCTTTAGGTTTGTCTTGTGGCTTATTGTAGCCTCTTGCTTCGTTTATTCTGTCTCTTGAAACTTTTGACACATATATTCCAGATAGAATAATGCATACAACCACAATTAAAAAAATTGTGTTTTCTCTAGCTATTTCTTCAGGCGTTCTAAATTCTTCATCGTTCATATTTTCATTATACATATTTTTTTATTTTTTTTCATTAGTAAANNAGTTTTGACTTATTAACCTGTTAGCTGTTATAATTTTAAAAATGTGTTTATAAGGCTTAACTTAATGAATAAATTTATTAAATATCTGTTTATTATAGTTGTTTGTATCAGCGGTTCTGTTTGTTTTGCGCAGGAATACAATGTCAAAGCTTCTGCTCAAGAAGCTTTTTCTAAACCTAAGCTGCTTTCAAATAAAGAATTGTATGACGCTGCTCGTCAGGCGTTGGCTGTAGGTAAATTAGACGATTCTAGGCTTTACGCTCTTAGAATGTTTATGGATGGAGTAAGAAATCAGAATTTGCTTAATTTATTAGGCGTTATAGAGTTTCAATCAGGCAACCAATTATTGGCAGGAGAATGGTTTAGAAGGGCAAGCGCTTTAAAACTTACTAACAAAGTAGGGCAAAAGTATTTAAGCAGATTACCTGCAAAAGTTCTTCCAATACCAGTAGACCCAGCAAAACTAGCTGATCATTTTTCCGAAATAACAAACGCATTGCCTAAGCTTTTGGAAAAACTTACAAATGCTAAATTACATAAAGAAGCAATTCTTAAAGCTCTTGAAAGAGGACAAATTTACTTTGCTCTTGCTATAGCAGAAGAATACGAAAAGAAATATAAAGACGTTGATGGTCCTGCTCTGGCAGCTTTATGCGCATGGTATCTTGGAAGAAATTTAGACGCTTTAACGGCTGTAAATCAAAATTTACAACAAAATCCATATCACCCTATTTTGCTTTTTGTAAAGGCTATGATAAGCGATGGACATCCAGCTACGAGTTCTGGCAACTATTTTAAGGCTTTATATGATTTAGACCAATGGAATAAGATTTTTGAAATAGCTGATAAATATAATGAAACTCATCCTAATTCTGCTGAAGCTTACATTATAAAAACACGTATTTTGCTTGATATGAACAAAACTAAAGAAGCGGCGGAATCTCTTGAAGAAGCGGGTAAACGTGATCCTGGTTCCCCAGAAGTCGAATTGCTATGGGTTAATTATATGCTTCAAAGAGGCGATACGGAAAAAGCTCAAAAGCGTATAAATAAAGCCTATAGAAGAGGCTATAATTTGCCTGAGGTTAATTTAACTTCTGGTTTATTTGCTATTCAAGAAGGAAGAGTAAACGAATTAAGTATGGTTGCAAATGAAGCAACTAGCTGCAGACCATTTTCAGATGTAGATTCTTATGCTATTTACGTTTCTATTTTAATGGTAATGGAAGAATTTGATGCGGCAAGAAATGCGTTAGATGAATGGCATTCAAGATTTCCAGAAAAAAGCGTTTATTGTTATCTTGAATCTTGTTTCTATTTTAAGAAAAATAATGTAAAGCAGGCTTTATTTTGGTTAAGACGAGCATTTAAAGCAAATCCTAACCGTATAGATATGCTTAAAACTATTGTAAAATTCCCTGCTTTAGAACAAGATGAAGAATTGTTTAAAGAAATATCTAAGCGTATTGCTGATTCAGCTTCTGATGCCTCTGAACTGGTTAAGGCTAATAAAGTTGAAGACGCTGAAGTTCTTCCGCAGGATAATAAAAAGTCCAATAAAGGAAATAAAAAATCTAACGGTGGAAAAGCAAAATCTGGCACTACAAAATTTAACATAGTTAGCAATACAGGCTTTGAAGAATCTTATGAAGCTATGTTTAAAAGTGAGATTTCAAGAATATATGGCATATTAGCCGATGCAATAGGCGATGCAAAAGAACCTATAGAAATAGATATACAGTCATCTGAAGGTAAAGGTCCTCTTATTGCAACGACTAATAATGAAGGCATGATACTGGTTACTTCTAATTTCTATGATACAAGTATGGTTCAAAACATTATAGTCGCTAATGTAGATAATTTCTCTGATGCAGAATTGTATCCATTAATCGAAGAATATCCTGGTAGTGTTTTAGCTTCTGAAATAGCCAAAAAAATGATAAGGCAGATTGTTCCTGAATCAAGAAAATCTAAAGAAAAGAATTTTTGGATGCAAATAGGTCTTTCTGATATTTTAGCTTCCGTTACATCAGAACAAAGCTTAACTATAAGATATAGACTTGTTTTAGCTAACAAAAGCATAAACGAAAAAACTGCTGCTTTAACTTCTATTAATTCTTTAAATGTTCTTTGTTCAGATACTTACGCATCTCCTGCCGTAAGTGAAACAGCAAGAGCTCAGGCATACTTAATGACTGCTTATTTAATAAAAAAAGTTGGTTTTAAACAGGGTTGTCAAAACATGATTGAATTAATAAAACAAACCAGCAATAATGTAGAATTTCCTGTTGCTTTGCAGAAAGTTTTTGGCATAAGCGAAAAAGATTTTGAAAAGAAGTGGAAAGAATCAGCTGAATGGGCACTGTCAAACGGTGCTCCATACGAATGGGAATGAATATTTGAGTAAAAAAAACTCCCGAAAAAAACGGGAGTTAAGCTGAGGTTAGTTGTGAGTTATGAAATACATATGAAAAATTTTCATATTATTTTATAATTATACCTATTTTTTTTTATAAGTTCAAGATATAGAAATGTAAAGAAAAGTAAATTTTTAATTTAACTTTTTTCATTTATTTTCATTATGGTCTTGCGTATATATGTTAATTACATGTATTATTTATATTGAATGTTTTATGCACAAAATTTACTGAGAGGTAAATAATGAAAATTTACGCAGGTTCAGACCATGCTGGTCTGGCATTAAAGCAAAGTTTAATCAAATTCTTGCAAAGCAAAGGCTTTGAGGTTGAAGATTTAGGGACATATACGACAGATTCTTGCGATTATCCCGATTATGCACATGCTGTAGCTAAAAAAGTGCTTGCAGAACCAAACTCCAAAGGTTTATTAACTTGTGGCTCTGGTATAGGTATATCTATAGCTGCTAATAGACATAAAGGTATAAGAGCTGCTTTGTGTCATACTTCCCTTGAAGCTGAATTATCTAGAAAGCATAACGATGCAAATATACTTGTTTTAGGCGGAAGAATAATAGGTGAAGTTCTTGCTGAAGATATCGCTGAAAAATTCTATGCGACAGATTTTGAAGGCGGTCGTCACGCAAAGCGAATCGCTAAAATAGAAGAAATATGATAGTTGATTCAAACAGCTTTGATCGTCCAGATTGGGATACATATTTTCTTCGTATAGCAAGATTGGTTGCACAACGTTCTACTTGTATGAGAAGGCGTGTTGGTGCGGTTATTGTTAGAGAAAATCGCATATTGGCCACAGGATATAATGGTGCTCCAAATGGAATAAAACATTGTTTTCAGCGAGAAGGCGGATGTTTAAGAGAAGCAAAAGGAATTCCATCTGGACAAAGGCAAGAATTATGTCGTGGTTTACATGCAGAGCAAAACGCTATTTTACAAGCGAGCGCATTTGGAGTTTCTTTAAAAGGCTCAGAAATATATTGCACGCATCAACCTTGTGTTACATGCGCAAAAATGATTATAAATGCTGGAATAACAAGAATAATATTTTTGGGCGATTATCCTGATGAACTCTCAATAGAAATGCTAAATGAATGTGGCATTGATTACAAAAGAATCGAAATAGACTGACCTCATGACAAAGATTATAATAGAAGGCGGAAAGCCTCTTAGTGGCTCCATTAAAGTGAACGGAGCAAAAAATGCGGCTTTGCCAATAATGGCAGGCGTTATTTTAAGCTCAGATCCCGTAAAGTTAGTAAATGTACCAGCGTTAGATGATGTATCTACTATGGCAGATGTTCTAAGAGCGCTTGGAACAAAAGTAGAATTTGACAGTTCTCATACATATAAATTTAATGCGTCTGGTCCCTTATCTGAAGAAGCTCCATATGAATTAGTAAAAACTATGCGAGCAAGTTTTTTTGTTATGGGTCCTTTGCTTGCTAGATTAAAAAAAGCAAGAGTACCTCTTCCAGGCGGTTGTGCTATTGGCGTAAGACCTGTAAATATACATCTTAAAGGTTTTGAAGCTCTTGGGGCAAAGGTCTCCATAGAAGGTGGTTGCGCTGTGGCTACTGCAGAAAAGCTTGTTGGCGCTCCAATAATATTAGATTTTCCTTCTGTTGGCGCAACTGAAAATCTTATAATGGCGGCTTCCTTAGCCGAAGGAAAAACTGTCATAGAAAACGCGGCTCAAGAGCCTGAAATCGAAGATTTGGCAAGATTTTTAAATCGCATTGGCGCAAAAATAGAAGGTGCTGGAAGTCCTACTATAACGATTCATGGTGTAAAAAAATTAGGTGGTGGAACCTACTCTATAATGCCAGATAGAATAGAAGCCGGTACTTTTGCTATTCTAGGAGCTATGACAGGCGGACCTATTACCATAGAGGATTGTGAGCCAAATCATATTACTGCTCTTATTACTAAATTAAAAGAAATGGGAGCGGAAGTTAGTACAACTGACACAAGCATTACTGTTGTAAGTAATAAAACACTAAAATCCGTGGAAGTTAAAACATTGCCATATCCTGGTTTTGCAACAGATTTACAGGCTCAGCTTATGACTGCTCTTTGCCTTGCAGAAGGCAGTTCAACAATTACGGAAACAATTTTTGAAAATAGATTTATGCATGTTTCGGAATTAGCACGCATGGGTGCGAATATAACAATACACGATCGAAGCGCAGTAATCCGTGGAGTAAAATCTCTTAATGGAGCTCCTGTTTCCGCAACTGATTTAAGAGCAGGTGCTGCTATGGTGCTTGCAGGATTAGTTGCATCGGGAACAACAGAAATAAATCAGGTTTTTCACATAGACAGAGGCTACGAAAATTTAGTAGGCAGAATAAGTCTGCTTGGCGCAAATATAAAGCGCGAGGAGTAAAAAATGGAAATTGAAAACGAAAGCTTCAACGAATTTATAGAAGGTCTTAAAAGTCCAAATAGAGAGCAAAAATTACTTTCTATTTCAGCTCTTGGCATTTTGAGAATGAAAGAACATGCAGAAGCTCTTGTAGACTTACTTAGTTCGCCAGATGCAACAATAGTCGAACAAACGATTGAAGCGTTAGGTTCAATCGGTAATCCATCGTCTGTAAAATATATTATTGATTTTGTTGGTTCAGACGATGAACTTCTCGCAAATTCTGCTATCAGAGCTTTAAGCAGTTTTGATATATCTTCTGTTATAGGCGTTGTTATTCACCCATGTACTCCCGATTTACCTCCTGCTATACGAAAGCGTTACCTTGAAATTCTTTCAAAGTATGGTTTACCATCAGTCGCATTGTTAATGAGCGAAATTTTAGGGCAGACAACCGATGAAGATTTGCTTACTACGGCAATAAACTATTTTATTAAGTTTCCAATGCCGTCTCAACATTCTTCGCTTAAAATGCTAGCTTCAAGCGCTAATTGGAATATTTCTCTACATGCAAATCTTGCTTTATCCAGACTAAACGATGAAGCGGCATATATGCAGGTTAGAAGACTTGCTTCTTCTCCAAATACTGAAATAAAGATATTAATAGCTGAGGCTATTAGTCAGCATCCGTTATTCCAAGACAGAGACATTTTTGAACAATTTGCCAAAGATTCTAATATAATCATTAGGGAAGCTGCTTTAGAAGGTTTATCGGTAACAGGCACCGAAGAAAGAATTGCGTTTATAAAACGTGGTTTAGTAAAAGAATCTGATTTTAGTTTTAAAATGAAACTAATAGAAAAGGCTGAAAAAGAAGCTTCTCCTTTGCTTTATAATGAACTTTATAATTTGCTTCAATCTTCAGATGAGCAAATACAAGAGGCTGCCGTAAATGCTATGTCAGCTATGGGCGATAAAATAGTCGATAGAATTTTAATAGATTTCGATAAAATGCCTCTTATCATTAAAGAGCAAATTGTTCTGATTTTAGGAAAAATAGGCGGGGAAAAAGTTTGTCCAGTTGTTTCAGAGTGCTTGTTTGCTAAAGAAAGATGGTTAAGAATAAACGCCATTGAAGCTGCTGCAAATATTAATAATAAAACTTTGTGCGAAGATTTGATAAAAATTATTTCAAACAAAGATACTGATATTTGGGTTATGGCAACAGCTGTTTCTGCAATAGGAAGAACCTTAAAGGAAGAATATGTCGAAAATGTTGCGGCTTTGCTAGACCATGAAGATGCAAGAGTTAGAGCAAATGCTGTAGAAGCTTCTTCTGTTTTGCGCTGGGATAAACTTAACGAAAAATGTTTAGGACTGTTAAACGATAAAAACGATAGAGTAAGAGTAAATGCTGCTATTGCTCTTTGGAAAAACGGTGACAATAGTGTTTTCGATGCTCTGGAAAAAATGGCAAAAAGTAAGAGTAGATGGGTTAGATCTTCAGCCGTTTTTGCTTTGGGAAAAATAAGAGATAAAGCTGCAACGCCAATATTGCTTACTATATTGGCAGATCAAGAAGATATGGTTTATAGAAATGCTATCAACGCTTTAGCAGAACAAGGTGATGTTAGAGCATTGCTTCCTATGCTTAGAGAAATGTTTAAAGGAAGAATGACCGCATCTTTCTATGTAAGAGCTTTAAATAGATTGGCTGAAACACTTAAAACAGCTCAGTAAAATGTTCTTTAAAAAAAAAATATGAAAAATAAATTAACAAAATTTGCCGAAAATAAAACTTTCGATAGACTGTATCAACCAGGAACTATGGATATTTTAAATGCAGATTATGAAATGAAAGGTAAATGGAACTCTGATTGCTTTCATAATAATAATCCAATAGTGTTGGAGCTTGGTTGTGGCAGAGGAGAATATACTGTTCAACAGGCGTTGATGTTTCCAAATAAGAATTTTATAGGAATGGATATAAAAGGGTCTAGAATTTATACAGGAGCCAAATATGTCCATGAAAATAAAGTCTTAAATGCAGCCTTTGTAAGAGGTCATATCGAAATGATCAGGCAAATTTTTTCTAAGGAGATAAGCGAAGTCTGGATAACATTTCCAGACCCTTCTGTAGAAAAAGAACGTAGAAGATTGACTTCGCCTATGTTTCTTAATCGTTATCGACCGATTTTAAAAGACGATGCTATTGTTTATCTTAAAACAGATTCAGACGATCTATACGAATATACAATGGAAATTCTTCCAAAAAATAATTGTAAAATAATTGCTAATACCAATGACTATTATGCCTCTGAATTTGCTGAAAAGTTACCTCCTATTCAAACAACTTACGAAAAAAGATTTTTATCCGAGGGAAAAAAGATAAAACTAATAAAATTTCAAATATTTTCTGAAACTTTAAAATAGGCATAGATTAAAAATCCGCTAAACTTGCAAGTTTTGCCAAATATATGTATAATTGCACTATCTTTTGACTTTTGAGGTGTAATAATGTCTGAACTTCATGCTTTAATTTTAGCGGCTGGAAAAGGGACCAGAATGAAATCTGACCTTCCTAAAGTTGTTCACACAATTTTGGGCAGACCTATGGTTTCTTATGTTATAGACGCTGTTAAAGCTATAGGTTGCGATAAAACTATACTTGTAACTGGTTACAAAAGCGAAGTCGTTAAAGAAGCCACAAAAAACGAAGATGTTGCTTATGTAGAACAGCTTCCAGAACAGTTAGGAACAGGTCATGCTGTTCAATGCTATGCAAAATCGGTAACTGAAAAGCCAGAATCTCTGCTTGTTGTTTGTGGAGATACGCCTTTAATTTCACGAGCTACGCTAAGAGAAATGCTTGCTGTTCATGAATCTAAAAAGCCTGCAATAACTATGATGACATTAAAAATGCAGGATCCAGGAAGCTATGGCAGAGTTTTGAGAGACAAAAATGGCGATATTTGCGCAATTAGAGAAGCTAAAGATTGCAGCGAAGAAGAATTAAAAGTAAACGAAATAAATCTTGCTATTTATTTGTTTGATTGTGACTTTTTATTTAATAATATTTTTAAACTTACGCCAAACAATAAACAGAAGGAATATTATTTAACTGACCTTGTTGAAATGGCTGTTAAACAGAATTTAAAAGTTATTAGTGTAGTAGAAAAAGATGAATCCTCAACTTTGGGCATAAATACACCAGAACATCTTGCGATGGTTGCAGAAATTCTTAAAAAGAAAGATATGATGTAGTTTATGCTTAATTCAAGGGTCAAAATTTTTTCTGGCGAAGGTAACAGAGCTCTTTTTCTAGAAGTTTGCGAATATTTAGGTATTCCTGGCGGAACTATAACCCATAACAGTTTTGCTGATGGCGAGCTTTATTGTAGAATAGAAGAATCTGTTCGTGGTTGCGATACTTTTATTATTCAACCAACCTGCCCTCCTGTAAATGACAATTTAATGCGTTTGCTTATAACCATAGATGCTTTAAAACGTGCGTCAGCAGGAAGCGTAACTGCTGTAATTCCATATATGGGTTATTCCAGACAGGAAAAAAATATGGGCAGGGAGCCTATAACAGCAAAACTTGTTGCAAATATTATTACAAATGCAGGGGCAGATAGAGTTTTAACTGTAGATCTGCATGAATCTGCTTTGCAAGGTTTTTTTGATATACCTGTTGATAATCTTTCAGCATCTAAAATACTTGCAGAACATCTTGCAAAACGAGATTTAACCAACCATGTAATTGTGTCGCCAGATACAGGTGGAGTTTTAAGAGCAAGAACTTTTGGCAGAAAACTTAATTTGCCTATAGCCATTATAGACAAACGTAGACCTTCCAGCAATAAAGCTGTAGTTATGAACGTCGTAGGCGATGTTGCCGATAAACATGCTATTGTAGTCGATGATATTATAGATACCGCTGGAACTTTGGTAAGCGTTGCGGAAAGTTTAATGAATAAGGGTGCAAAATCTGTTATATGCTGTTGTACTCATGCTCTTTTATCTGACCCAGCTAAGGAACTTATTCCTAATTCGCCAGTAAGTGAAATTATAGCTACAAATTCAGTTCCTATCTCTGGCGACAAGATAAAAGCCTGTTTGGTTAAAAAACTTTCTTTGGCTCCCATGTTAGGAGAAGCGATAAAAAGAATATATGAAAAGCGCTCGATAAGCGACTTGTTTTTATAAATAGGAGAAGCGATAATGCCTGATTGCAAACGAATGTTAAGTATGCTTATGGCTGGAGTTCTTTTTTCCAGCGCAGCAGTAACAATGAGTGGTTGTTCAAATAAAAAATCTGGAAGCAAAAATCCTGTTGCTTCTGATGTATCTAAAGAAGTTAAAGCAAACGATAAAGATGTTACTACATGGAAAGAACATACAAAAGCAAGAGCCGCTATAGAAGCGGAAGATTTTGCAGCAGCAAAAAAACTTGCCGAAGAACGTATAAAGAAAGAACCTAAAGACGCCGAAGCTCACTATCTTTTGGGAAAAGCTCAGGCAGGCGATGGCGATATTTTGAATGCAAGCCGTAGCTTTGAAATGGCAAGCGAATTAAAGCCCGAAAACGAAACATATAAAACAGCGTATTTTAAATCTATAGAAGATATGGCAGAATCTGCTATAAAATTAGGCGTTCCTGCTGAAGCCGCACAATTTTACGAAGTGCTTTTAAAAGAAGGTTATGATAACGAAAAAACTTTAGCAAAGCTTGGCGACGCATATATGCAGTCTTTCGATAAAATAGCTATGACTGGTAAAACAGCAGAAGCTGAATCCATGATAAAAAAGGCTATTTCTAAGTATCCTGAAAGCACTGTTATGAAAATTGGCTATGCTGAGTATCTTATGAGCAATGACCGCCTTATGGAATCGGAACGTATTCTTAAAGCTTTAAATAACAGTCATCCAAATAGCGCTTCTGCTGTTGCTGCATACGGCAGGCTTATTTTTAGAATGGGCGATACCGAAAAAGCAAAACAAATGCTTGATAAAGCTATGAAGCTTAATTCAAATGATTCAAGAGTATTAGCNNTTCTTCTGCTCCTGAAGCAAATATGTCTTTAGAACAAATAAAGAAAAATATTCAGTTTTATGCAAATAGCGGTAGATTGGCAGAACAAAGACGAGCTTTAACTATCGTCACAGATAGATTTCCAAACGAAGATTGGGCTTTATATGATTTGAGCCTTGTCTGTGAAAAATTGGGAGATATAGACTCTGCGTTAGAAAGCGCAGAAGCTTATCTTGGTATTGAATCAGACTCACAAAAAGGTTTATTGCAGTATGCTTGCTGCTTATATCAAAAAGGAAAACTTCAAGAATCTTTGGAAATTATAAATCAGCTTGAAGCAACTTACCCAGACGAAAATGAATTAATGAACGAAAAAGGTCAGGTTCTTGCCAGAATGGGTAAATTTGACGAAGCTAGAGGGCTTTGGGCAAATGTTTTAAATTCTAATCCAAATAATGTTAAAGCTTTGTTTAATTATGGTCAGCTTGAAATGGAAATGGGTAACCATTCAAAAGCTGAAGAATTTTTTAACAAAGTTATAAAATTAGATGCGTTTAATAATAAATATAAATATTTTGCAGGCTTAAATCTAATTCAAAGCGGTAGAACGGAAGAAGCGCACCAGTTGTGGAGAAATTCAATTGCATCTTTAAATAACGATGACCCTTATGCGGTAAAGATAATGAAAGCATTGGGTGATTCTCAATTAGTAGCTAAATCAGTCGTAGAAGAATCTGTTAGCGCAGATGTAGCTGTTCCAATGAATGAAATTAATGAAAGTCCTGTAGATGTAGAAACAGAATATAATACTGCTCTTGGCTTAGCTAGAGCAGGTAGATTTAATGAAGCAATACAGGGGTTTAGAGAAGTTCTTAGCCATTCTCCCGATAATTTCAACGCAATGATGAATTTGGGAAAAGTTTATACAGCCACAAATAGACAGGATATTGCTACGGCAATTTATTTGAAGGCATTAAAACTTAATCCTAAAAATATTTATGCGTTAAATTCTCTTGCAAACAGCTATGCTGATGTGGGAATGCACAGTTTCGCATACCAGATAACGGAACAAGCAAAACAAACTTATCCAGATAAAATGGATGGTTTCCCACAATATAATGTAGCTGTTCATAAAAACGACCCACGCTCTATTGAACCAGTTACTAATGCGTTTTTAGCTGAAGGCTTAAATCAGGAAGCTGCTGCTATAGTTCAAGATGCAATAAATACCCAACCAGACAATAATTCGTTAATTTTGCTTATGGGCGATGTTATGGTTAAAACTGGTAAGTTCGATAAAGCGGCAGAAGCTTACAGAACTGCTTTGGATAAAGAACCGCAAAGTCCTCTTCCATATATAAAAATGGGCGATTTATATTCTCAAACAGGAGATAAGAAATCGGCAGCGGCTGAATACGAAAAAGCATTGACTTCTAATTTTATTGATGCAGATAAGCTTTTTGAAGTGGCTGACAGATTTGAAGCTATAGGCAACAAACAAAGAGCTGTTTCTGTGTGGAACCGTCTAAAAACAATGAACCTTACTACAGCTCAAGTAAAGAAGCTTGGCAATAAACTAGGAACAGATTTTACAGTAAAAGCTAAAAATTGATTAAGGAGGATACTTTATGTCTGTAGAAACTCCCATAAAAAATCTTGAAGCCTCTATTGATGAATTAAAACGTTCTGTAAAAGATATACAACATAGAAGGACAAGGAACAAAATAGAAAAAACAATAGCCGAATTAGAAGAAGCTAAGGAAAAACTCAGAAATCCACAACTTCAAAGTAGGTCATTCAAATCGTTATATTTTGTAATAATACCATTTGTTGTTATATTTGCCTTTTTAGGTGTGTATTATTTTGGTAACTTTGGCAAAAGAAATGACTGAACTAAAATAAGCTTATATATATGAAACGTATTCTATCGCTTTTTATTGCTTTTTTACTATTATCTTCTGTAACTTACGCTAATCCTTTTTCAGATGTACCAAAATCTCATTGGGCTTACGAAGCTGTTAATAAATTATCTGAAAAAGGTTTAATTTCTGGCTATCCAGATGGAAGCTTTAAAGGAGAGAAACCGGTAAGCCGTTACGCTTTTGCTATGGTAACGGCAAAATTACTTGCTTTAGTTGAGCAAAAAAGCAAAGAAAATTCTATTGAAGATCTTGGCGATGATGATTTTGAAACAATAAAGGTTTTAGTTCTTGAATTTGGCGAAGATATGTTTTTAATGGGGTTAAGACTTAAAGACATTCAATCTGAGTTTAATAATTTAAAAACAGAAACAAATAACCTTAAAAATGACATAAAAGAAATAAAGCAATTTTCAGAAGAAAAAAATGATAAATTTAATATATATGGCGATATTGTAGTTAGACATGTTGACGCAAAAGAAGAACATGATTGGTATGATACAAAAAACAGTTATGCTCAAACAAAATTAAGACTTAATTTTAAAGCTAAAATAGATGAAAATGTAACTGCGTTAGCTCGCTGGCGTGTTTTCTCGTTTAAAGGAAACGCAAAAAATTCAGCTAATAACTATGTTTACGGAAGTCAGCTTGGTGGTGGAGTTCAAGCCGATAACGAAATTGATAAAGCTTATTTGAAAATAAAAGATTTTCTGGATTTGGGTGGCGATTTAGAAATAGGCAGAAATTTTGCAGGTTCTGGTCATGCTCTTGTTATGCACTCTTATGTTGATGCAATAAAATATACAAGAAGATTTGGCGAGATAAACGCAGATTTTAATATGTTTTATGAAATGCTGGAACATGGTTCTGGTATTAAAAATGACAGCAGCAGACCTATTTGGAATATAAATGTAAAAACCAAATATAAAGACAATAATTTATATTTAGGCTTATATTCACAAAATAAAGGTGATTACGATAATTCTGCATATATTGCTGCTCCTGAAATTCCTAATATTAAAGAAAATGTCCAAAAACACGTTGTTGAAATTGGCAGCGAAGGCGATGTGGACAATAAAGGGTGGCTATCTTACGATTTTTCAACTGTGTATAGTTTGCTAAAAGCAAACGAGGCGAACGATATAAAAGGTTGGATAGGCTATTTTGCATTAAAATATGATACAAAGAAATCTTGGGCTGGTAAGGTATCTGTTACTATAGCGGATAGTAAATCAGAAGCGGCTTTTGCTCCTGTTTCATATGACAGACGTACTACAGATTCTTCCGAATCTCCTTTTGAAGATATTGCAAAAGGAAATTCATGGTTTAAGTATGGTATACAAAATATGAAAGATATTAAGCTGCAAACGGAATACAAGCCTAAAAACAGCAGGCATTACGCAAGAATTGCTTATGATTTTTTATCTAAATACCATGAGAGCGATTATAGTGATAATTTTACAAAATGGGCAATATCCAGACATGACGGATATGATATAGGAAACGGCGTTCAAAACGGAAACGCGAGCGTAACAACTTTAGAATACCGTTACAAGTTAGCAGAAAACACCAGGTTAAGATTAGGGTATACAGGTTTTAAATTTGATGGAAAATATGAAAGCGGCGTTTCTACTGGTGCAAACGATGCTAGTGGCAATGGTTTAGCAGATTATAGAATATTCTGGGCGGAAATATACAGTCAGTTTTAAATAATTAATACAAAGTAAGAAAGTTTGTGCTTTTCAAGTAATTAACAATAATATTCGTTTTTAGAAATTTATATGTTAAGATACTATTGTAACAAAATTTCTTATAAGCTATATGTATAGGTGTAAAATTTGGAAAGTTCATGTGCTTGCATAGAAGGTCAATTACCTGGGTTGGGTGTTATACTTTACGGTATACGAACAACTCTTATTGCGCTAGGATTAAATACAAAAACACCTGTTGGCGCTAGCATTGAATTTTTCTTTTTGGCGGCAGTTAATATTTCATTAATGCTTTGTGCTATGATTTTTATTGTTTCTTATATTCAAAGCTATTTTCCTCCGGAACGAACTAAAAAAATAATTGGCAAATTTCATGGAATTTGGGCAAATATTATAGCAGCATTGCTTGGAACAGTTACTCCTTTTTGTGCATGTTCGTCTATACCTTTGTTTATGGGGTTTACTAGTGCGGGATTGCCACTTGGCGTTACTTTTTCCTTTTTGATTTCTTCACCGATGGTTGATCTTGGAAGTCTTGTTATGCTTGTGGGTATTTTTGGAACTAAAATAGCAGTTGTTTATGTTTTATTAGGTTTAATTGTTGCTGTTATCGGCGGAACACTCATAGAAAAGCTCAAAATGGAAGAATACATAGAAGACTTTATTAGAAATCGTAAAGTTAATATAGACATAGAAGCTCCTAATTTAACCCAAAAAGAACGTTTTGTTTATGCTAAAGATCAGGTAGTAGATATTTATAAAAAGGTTTACAAATATATTTTTATAGGAGTTACGTTAGGCGCAATTATACATAACTGGGTGCCTCAAACTGTGATTCAGAATATTTTGGGAAGCCAAAATCCGTTTGGGGTTATACTTGCTACTTTGGTTGGTGTTCCTATGTATTCAGATATATTTGGGGCAATTCCTATAGGTGAAACTTTGTTTTTAAAAGGCGCTAGACTTGGAACAATTTTGGCTTTTATGATGGCTGTAACAACATTGAGCTTGCCTTCTCTTATAATGCTTAGAAAAGCTATTAAACCTAAATTGCTATACTTATTTACAGGTATTTGCACTGTAGGGATTATTTTAGTTGGTTATGCTTTTAATGCATTGCAAAATTTGCTTAAATAAAGGAGAAATGTTATGGAAATAAAAGTATTGGGCGGTGGCTGCGAAAAGTGCGAAACTTTATTGAAAGAAACTCAAAAGGCGGTGGCGGCTGTTAAACCAGATGCAACAATAGAATATGTAACAGACTGGGGCAGAATCATGGATTATGGCATTATGACAACTCCTGCCCTTATGATAGACGGAAAAGTTGTTTCTACAGGCAGAGTATTACGTCAGACCGATATAGAAAACATGATTAAATAAATATAGTATTTTAATAAACAAAAACACCTGCATAAGTATAAACAAATGCAGGTGTTTTTGTTTATTAAAATTAATTGTTAGATTACTTCAGTGAAGTGATAAGTTGGGTTAGGTCTACCTGGTTGTAAGCACTTAAATGCTGTTTCTTTTAGTGTTGTGCCAGTAAATGCTTTGTTCAATTCTGCTCTAACAACTTCGGCAAGTTTTTCAGGGGTTGTTTCAACTCTTGCGTTTACTGTAATTGTTGCAGTATTGCCAGCTTCTACTTTTCCTCTGAATAACAAAGTTTCTTTTGTTCCAGTGATATTTGCGTTTAAAGCAGTATTTACATTGGTTGTCATGAGTTTTACGTGACCTACTGACATTTTGTTTGCATCAAAGTAAGCTGCCAGATTTGTTGCAAATGTTCTGGTTTTAGTGTCGAAATCAACGTTTGTGCCTGTAATTTCAACGGTGGTGTTTAACCAACCAAGAACTGCTTCGCCTTCGGCATAGGTGTCATAATCTACTTCAGTAAGATTCATGCCTGCTTTTGTTGCTGTATTTGTGGCGATTAACCATTCATCAATACCTGTGTCTCTAACTGAGCTGATAGCAAATACTTTTGCTTTTGTAAATTTTGCTTCTGCTTTAGTTTTTAATTCGGTAAGTTCTTTTTCTGTAAGGAGGTCTGTTTTGGTAATAACGATGATGTCTGCTTCTTCTAACTGTTTTCTTACTATGTAGGCTGCGCTTGGGTGAAGTCCGCCTAATTCATCGTTTAAAGTTGCTTTTAATCTGTATGGGTCTACTAATACAGAAAGAGGGGCAATTTGCAAATCTTTTTCGGCGTATTTCTTTAAAGGCTGCATAATGGTTGCAGAAAGGTCTGTGCAACTTCCAACTGGTTCGGCTATGATTACTTCTGCTTTCATTGTGTTTTTAATGTAATCAACGGCTTTTGCAAATCCAGGAAAATTGCAGCAGAAACAGCTTCCGCTGACTTCTTCTACGTTGTCGCCGCCTACTTTTTTGAGCATTGCTGTATCTACAAGAGCAGTAGCTTGGTCATTTGTGATTAAACCAGCTTTTGTGCCAATTTTTGCATATTTTTCGGCTAATTTAGAAAGTAAAGTTGTTTTGCCTGCGCCTAAGAAACCACCACAAAGAATAAGTTTTGTCATTAAGAAATCCCCCTTAAATTATTTATTTTCAGCCTTTTCGGCTTCGTTTTCACAGCAACAGCAACATTTTTCATCTTTTGCTTTAGAAACTGGTTCGATGAACTTTGTGAATAATAAGCTGGCTAAAAGACCGCCAACTATTGGTGAGCAGATGTAAACCCAGAAGAATCCGCTGTATTCTAATGGGAAAGCTGCATTTTTCCAACCCATCATATATGCTACCATTCTAGGAGAAAAGTCTCTTGCTGGGTTAAAGCCTGCTTGTGTAAGAGGAGCAATAAGGCAGATAAGCATGGAAACAGTTAAACCTATCATTACAGGAGCAAAATTGTCGCTTGGTCTGCCAAGGTTGCAGCCTTCTGTTAAGAAGAATATGAATGTTACCAAAAAGAATGTGCCTATTCCTTCAGCAAAGCAGGCTAGACCCATAGATACAGTTGTATTGCCTGGCATTTGATAAAATTCGCCAAACATTTTAGCTGTAAGCATTGATTCGGGAGCACCTCTTACTATTTGATGAGTTTGTTCAAAAGCTGCTATTGAAGGGCTGAATAAAGCGTATAAAGTTAAAGCGGCTATAAAAGCACCTATAAATTGTCCGAGAAGATATGGAACAAGTTTATTAGCTTTCATTCTACCTGCGGCTACCATAGCAAAAGAAACTGCTGGATTAAAATGGGCACAGCTAAGAGATCTTGTTGCGTATATACCTAACGCAATAGTTATACCCCAAATTAAAGCTATTGTTAAAATTCCAGGCTGTTCGCCAAATAAAACGGCGGTTGCCACTGCACCGCAACCAAACAAAACCATGAAATAGGTACCAATAAATTCACCTGTAAATTCTTTTAAAAATTTCATTACTCTAACTTTCACCTTTCTTAATGTGATTAGATTATAAAAAAAAAAGATTATGTTTGACAAGTCTTAACATTTTTTTACAATTTTTTTATTTTTAGTATATGTTTATTCCTCTTTATTATGTATAATTATATTGACATGAAAAACTATAAGGGTATTCTTTTTCTTTTTTTTACTCTGTACATAAATTGCTTATGGGCTGCAAGGCCGCAAAGTCTTTATGAAAGGGGTATGATGAATTTAAAAAGCAAAAATTATTCGGCTGCCGCAGATTATTTAGGTCAAGCTGCTGATTATGACCCAAACAATGTTTGGGCAAGGTTTTACTATGTATGGGCTATTGCTAGGTTAGGTAAAAAACAGGAAGCAAAAAGATGGTTGCCTAAACTTAAAAGCGTTAGTAATACTCCTGAATATAAGAAATTAAACGAAATAATAAATAAAAATGATATTGTTTTAAGAAAAGACGATAAAGAATCTGTAATCTCAAAAGCTAATGTTCCTGAATGGGCAAAGCCTCGCCAGCGTACAAAGAAAAAACAAAAAGCAAAAAGTGTTATAGAACAAGCTCAGGAATTAATTGAGTTAAACAAAATTAATGAAGCAACTTCGCTTTTAAATGAGTATTTAAAGAATAATAAGAAAAGCTTAGATGCTTACAGGTTGTTAGGCACTATTGCTTTTAACGAATATAATTATGATAAATGTATAAGTGATTTTGAAAAAGCGTTTTCATATGGAGCAAAGGATTTTGACTCATATTTTATGGTGGCTCAGGCTTGTATGAATTTGCAAAAGGAAAATGAAGCCTTAAAATATTATAAAAAAGCAAGCGAAATAAATAAGGAAGATACTTTTGTAAAACTNNATTTATTGTAAACAGGCAGATTATGCTAATGCTGAAAAATCTTACAATGAAATTCTTAAAAAAGACTATAAAGTTACAGATGCTTCTGTAGGTTTAGCAAATATTTTATATGAGCAGGGATATTTAGAAGAAGCTTTAAAACAGGCAGATAATATTTTGCTTACTATGCCAGACAATGCAAAAGCATTATTTTTAAAAGCTAAAATTTATATGGAAGAAAAGAAATACAAGGAAGCATCTGAAAATGCTCAAGCAGCTTATGAAAATAACCAGTCAAACATGGAATATGAAGCTTTTGCGGCTTTGGGTTTAATAAGAGATTTTAAGATTAAACCAGCAATTGAAATGCTTAACGAAATATTGGGGAAACATGAAGATAATGTATACGCTATCAATGCTTTAGCAGAAGCTTATATGGTTTCAGAGAAAATAAATGAAGCTAAAAATTTGCTTGATAAGGCAGAAAGTATAGAAAAAATACCTCAGACTAGTTTTTTATATGGATTGTTTTATGTAACTCAAGGTAATAATTCAAAAGCTAAAATAAATTTTCTTGAGTATAAAAAGCGTGCGGGCAATCTACCAAGAGTTTTGTTAGAATATGCAAATTTTCTAGAAAACTCTAATGATTACAAAGAAGCGCAGAAGGAATATAAAACGATTATTGAAAAACATAAAAATACTCCGTTTGCAAAAATAGCTAAAGAAAGATTAGATGAACTTAATGGTCATATTCATCTTTCTAGACCTGTTTATATAAAACCAGCTCCAGAATTTTAACTATGAAATATTTAATTTTAATAATAGTTATTATTGCTAACAGTGCTACAAGCTTTGCTTGCGACAGCACTGTTCTTGCTATGCTTACAGGTTCTAGTCAACAAGAAAGAGCTACTACTCAATTATTGGCGGTTACTCAAAAGTTGCAAATAGAGGGCAATAATTTAAACGCATTTAATATTGAAGCTGCAAAAAATATGCATAATGAAGTTATGCAAAATTGGCTTCAAATAGCTTCAGAAATAACAGTAAACCCACCAGTTGAAGAAAAACATAAAAAGGATTTTTCAGGCTTGATGATAGTTATTTCCAGAGATTTAGGTAAAATAAGAAAAATTATGAATGTCAGTGGAACTCCTTACGTTCATGAAAATATAGAAGCAACTATAACAAGAATTTCAATGTTAGGCGCTCTTATTAATAACAGCGAAAAAACTTGGGATTTTTTAAATATTGAATTAGCGCTATATGGTCCTAGACCTTTATTCGGAGATCTTTTAAAAATAAGAAAGGCTACTGAAAATATAGATATTGTAAATGTTTTAACTCCTATAAATACTATAGACGCGTTAAAATCTATGATTACAGATTTGGTTACAGAATATAAAATTTATCAGTCCTTGTTAAAAGAAGAAACTGAGAAAGTTTCAGCAAAGACTTTAACTAAATATCAGGATTGCTTAAATTTATTTGTAAAAATAAAACAACAGCTTTTAGCTGATAAATATTTTGAGAATGTATGAGGTAAAGAATTTTGGATAAAAGATTTAAAATTATGATTATACTGGCTTTAATGCTTATAACTATTTATAAGCCTCTTAAAGCTGAAGACATTATTTATGTGGATACAAGATTGCTTCTTTGCGCTCATCCGCTTTTTGAAGTGTTTGACTATAAAACAAATCGATTTAAAGGCACTTCGTCTGAGTTTATTCATGGTGGATGGGATGGCGTTGACGCTTTTATTGAAGAAATTAAAAAGAAACAGGACGAGCTTTTAAAAACTCCTGAAACCTTAAAAGAAAAGTTAAAAGATGTTCCATTGGCAGACAGAGCAAAACTTGAAAGACAGTTTATGCTAGAAAAAAAAGAAGCTGAAAACGAATTGCAAAATATGAGAATGAGAGTGCATTATGCAAGGCAGTTTCCTGATGTAATGGGGCATACCTTAGATACAGCTATAGCTCCTCAAGTAAATCAAATAACTAGCGATATTAGAGCTATAGTTGTAGAACTAAAAAAGAAATATAAGGCAAAAACTGTAATGGATATTGCTGATTTATTACCGCTGGAATATAATTTTAATTCTACAGAATTACAAAATGTTCCAAATATGCAAAAAATGTTTTATAATGAACCAGATAAGATAGACAATGTTAAATTTCAAAAATGGTTAAACGAAGCTTCATTGTTTTGGGCTAAAAATTGGGGAATCGATTGTCCTGTAATTCCCTATGGCGCTTTAGATGTAAGACTGGAATCGCTTCAAATGCTAGAAGAAAGGGTTAGAGGTATTATTAGATGAAAAAATATTATAGTATACCNNAAGTGCAAGCTTTGCTCAAGCTGGCGTAGCTACGGTAGATACAAGAATTTTGTTAATGCTGCATCCTCTAATGATGGATTTTGACTATTCCATTGGAAGATTTTATAGAGAAAGCACTAAAGGTTTATTATCAAACGATGTTTGGGCTATGATGGACAAAGCAAGAAAAGAAGCCGAGCCCAAAACTAAAGAGCTAAAAGATAAAGAAAAAGAACTTCAAGACCAAAAAATTGAATTGCTTTATGCCTTAGAAAGAGCTACTAACAGATTTGCTCCTGGCGATATAGATAGACTGATATCTCGTAAAAAAGGTTTGGGCGATGCTCTTAAACTTTTAAAATCAACAGTAGTTTCAAATAGAACTCAGCAAGAAATAAATAAAGCTAAGATAAATGATTTAGAAGCTCAAATTCAGGAAATAAACGATATTCTTTTAGATTTAAAACCTGAAAATAAAGAAATAAAACTTAAAAAGCGAGAAGAAATAAAAGAAGCTATAGCAAAAATAGATAAAGACATCTTAGATGTTCAAAATAAGATTCTTGATATAGAAGAACAAGCTGTTTCTGTAAGTTATTTAACAACTAAGGAATCTAACGAAAGAATAGAAAAAGCTAAAAGTGAAATAATGGATTTAATAAAGAAAGCTGCAAAAGAAAGTAAATTTTCTATGGTCTTAGATACTACTTTTGCTATGAGAAGCACTCAAAGAAAAAGAAGAAATAACGTTATATCTATTAATGATGATTCTCCAGACGTTATTGGAGCATCATTATTTCATTATTTCTCAAATCTAGAAGATGACCCCGAAATGGTCAAACATCTTGAAAAGAATTTGACTCCAGAAGATGCAAGAGATCATCTTGTTGCTGGAAGAACAGTAGGTATGCAAAGCAATATAAAACAATATCTTGAATTTAGAAATTATGTCCCTGAACAAGCGGCAAATTTTTCTAATGGCAAAATTTTTCTTGTTGGAGGAAACGATATAACTACTTATATTGCTCGGCAGCTTATAGATAGATATAATGTTCCTAACAGCACCAAAGAAATGTTGTTAAAAACCGTAAAAGATTATATGAACTTCGAAATTGAACCTTACTCACCTGTAATAAATTATTAAGGAGATGCACAAATGAAAAAAGTATTATTGGTTTGTTCATTCTTATTTTATGCATCTATATCTTTAGTTGCTCAAGAAACTCTTCATCCTTTTTATGAACAGAACGGCGATTGTTATGTATTAATAGGAACTGGTAATGCAAGAGCTGTTTGGGCGTTAAACAATCTTACAACAGGCGTTGCAAAGAAACTTTACGACCCTCATGACGCATATTCTATTACTGCAACTCAAGTTTGGAATGGCAGTACTGATAAAACATTGTATACCTTTGGCGCTGTTGAAGGGTTAAAAAATGTAGACCAAACGGGTAGTGTTCCAAGACACATGGTTGTTGGTTGGTCAACAAAAATTTGGAATTTTGGTCAAGTTCCAGATAAAACAGTTCATAGAATACATACAAGACCATGGGCTTCTGTAACAGGATTGGGAAATCACGACCAAACCATTTATGGTAGCGGAACTCAAAATAAATTTGGCAATAAATGTATTCCCTGCGATTATAATCCATCAACGGCTGCTGGTATGGGTGCTGTTCCTGGTAAACCAGGTTGGTATTATTATCCTCTTGGAAAAGGATTTTGGTATCACGCTTATGATATACCTGCTTACAGTAACTGGACATATAATGATGGTGGTGGCGCAGGTGGACCAGATAGAGGCAGAAGAACATGGAAAAGCGAATTAGCTTATACTTGGAATACAAAAGAAAATCCTATATCGGCTGTTGGAACCTATTATAGTAGCAATCAGGCAAATGCTGATAAACAGCCTGCAAATGGACCCTGGTGTTGGTTAACCTGTCATCCTGATGGAAGCAGCGGTTGTACTATGACACTATCTGGTTGGGCACACAGAGTTGTTAAGGAAAATCTAAAGGGCAATTATATTAATATGAAATTGTTTTCATATAAGGTTGGTTCTGGTGCATCTTCTCCAACGGAAAGAGAAACAGTTGCAAGTAATGTTCTTGCTTCTGTTACAGGAACCCAAGATAGACAGGGCGAATGTACAGACGGTTGTATTCCTGCTGTTAGCGGCGTTGCTCTTCCTGGTGTTGAACAACCTACATTGCAGTGTCAGTATTCTCCTATAACTAATCGAAATTACATGTATAGACGTGATTCTGAATCTAATGTTGGAGAATTATATAATACAAATGGTAACGATACAATTATTGGTTATAAAGATGAAATTACAACCAGATTTCTTGGCATAAGCTCAAAGAATAGTAACGGTAACTATGTTTATTTGTTAGGTAAAAAAATAGCAAATGAATGGTTAGATGCGGCAAATGCCCCTAATGAAATGAAGATAGCTGATTCTGGCGATATTGCAGACGTAGCAGTTTCTGACCAATGGTGGCAAACAGGTGGAATTGTTTATATATATAACAAAAAAACTAAAAAGGTTCTTTGTTTTGCTAGAAAAGAAAATGCAGGATCTCAGGATATGCCAACTGAAATATATGTTAATACAGATGGTATAGCTCCAGATAAAATAGGAGCAGACGGTTTTGGTAACCTTTATATGCTAAAAACAGAATATGTTCCTGCTTTTATACCTCCTGCAGAAGTTGATATTGCGGCTAATAAATTGGATACTTACCTAACAAAAAGTAATATAGATAAAATAGTTTGGAAGAGAACAGAAACAGGAGGTCTAGTTGGTGGAGCTGGTTTAAATGTATATGATGCAATTTATTACCAAAAAGTTTATAAGTCTGTATATAAAAGAAACTATACAACACAGGCTATAGAAAAACTTCCTGGTAGAATTGAGCTTGGAACAAATGAATACAGAAGAGAAATTTGGACTAGCGATAATACTATAACTGGAACCCCTATTTGGGCTAGCGATAAATATATTCTTTATGGTCAAAAAGCAGACCCCGAACAAAGATGTGAAGTAGCTGTTATTAACTGTCCTACTCCACCAAGACCAGAAAACGTTAAATCTGTATTAGATATTATTGGACCAATGGTAACGTCTGATTCAAGTGCAACTGGTTTTGATACCGCAACTGCAGATTTTTACTGTGAAACGTGTAAAAAGAATGTTTTTGATTCTTCAAAAGAAAATATAATGTATTTCTTTATGGTTGAAAATCCGCCAAAATTTGACCTTAACGGCCTTAATATAGGTAATACAGATCTTTTAACAGATAATGATAGTGTAAAAGGCAGATTTCCTACTACAATAAAAGAATCTACTGTAAAATATTACTGGAAAATTATTCAACTTAAAGATAAAGAGCATAAAGATGTTGCAGCTGCTGATTCTGTTGTATTAGATATGGAAGCGCAGAACACTTCAGGAAACTATTTGCTATATTTCCCAGGAACTCTTGAAGGTCGTTTTAAAGTTGGCGTAAAAGTAACTTACCAATATTATGATTATACAAAACTTAATGTTGGCGATCTTTCTGATAAAAAAGAAACCTGCTTGTCTACTGTCCAAATAGCTGGTAAAGATTCAAAGAATGATTACCCTGGTCAAATAGATGAAAACGGATATGCGTGGAGAGAAATAGAAATTATACAGAATCCTCCTCCTCCAGAACCAGAAGAAGCTGGCGTTCTTATGGCAGGCACAGATTATAGTGATTCTAAAACATATAGACCAGGTCCTTATGATGAAAAACCAGGTTCACAAACAGACTTGGATGGCGTAAATGTAATGAGATTTGGTTGTCCTAATGGTTGTACTCATACTTATTGTAAAGATAGCGAAAAAGAGCCTGGCACTACAAAGTTTGTAATGGACGGATACAGCTTGTGTCAACATGCAACAAGTAAAGATACATGGGATTATAATAAAACAAATATAATTAATTGGGGCTTAAGACTTAGAGAAACAAAATATAATTATAAAAATGGTAAAAATCGTGTTGCCTCTATTATGATGAAAGATCCACCAAATCCAGGCGATCTTAAAGAAATTCCAAATACAAGGAAATGGCAAGGTGATCCTTCTGCTACTTGGAACGTTGAACTTAAGAAAGGCTCTGATGTAATTTATAGAGCTACGCCAAAGATTATAAATAGACCATATTTAACTTTAACAGAATTACGTGAATTAATGCCTTTTGTTTCAGAACCATATTACTATGAAGTTTCTGTAACAATGAATAGAGCATATCAGTATGAATATTATAAAGCTATTCCTACATTTTACCCTGATGGCACTGTTTCTACTACTTATGTAAATGTTCCAAAAATAATAAACTTTAAAATATTTGCAAAAGCGGAAATAATAGTTACTGATAATACACCTCCAGGTGAATATATTTATAAAGCTAATAACCCATCAGATAGCTCAGATACTGCAGCAGTAGTTCCAGGTTTTTATTTAATGAATAATTGTAAATATTTATTTGGTACTACTGGTGAAACATTAGAACAGGCTGGTTCTAATCCACCTAAAATTGAGTTTATCGTTGCAGATAATAATATGTTTGCAAATAGTTCTTCATACGAAGCATCTGGTTTTTATAAAAAGAATGGATATATTCAGGACGAATACCGTTATAATGCCTCTGGAATGTATTCACGCTTAAGAGTAAGTTTTAATGCAAATAACACTATTCAAAAAGCTATATTTAGTCATGGTACTGTAAGAGGCGATATGCCTGCAGGGGCAAGCTTAAAATATAATGGCTCAACGGGGGCGCTTGGAACTTATGTGAGCGGTAGCTTTAATGTTAATAAAAATTTTGATAGCTATATGTTAACGCCAGAAAAATTAGATGGCACTACTGCAAAGTCTCTGTTAAATTCGAATGGATACCCATATTATAAAACTTTGTCGTATGTAAGATATTCTATGAACTTAGACAAATTAATGGGCTTTGTAAATAATGATGATACATATCAAAAAAAGGAAATGGATTATTATTCTGCTACAACAAAGAATGGGTATAAAAATCTTTTGTTTGGTATTACCTGGTATGAAGCTTGCCATAGACAGGCAGCCTATTTAGAAAATGAAACTAATGATAATATTCTTAAAGGAGCTGTAACTTCTGGTGAAAGAGCAGGTCAAATAGTAATAACAGATAATGATAGGCCAAATGGCATTATTTGTGCAATGCAGGATAAATATCTTGGAAAGCGATATTATGTTCCAAATATGCAAAATGTTAACAGCAGAACTGCTTATGAACGAAAATGGATTCCTATTATGACATATAGTGGCAGTGCTAACAAGGAAAACGGTAATGAAAAATTATATGTAGACTCTACTGGTTATCATGAAATAACCAATGAATTTAAAAACATGACTCCACACCCAACAAAAGCTTATACAGATATCTTCCTTACTGATTATTCTATTACTGATTTAGCTATTGATCCTAAAAAAGAAGATTCGTTGGAAATAAACGTTCCTGTTACTTTTGTTGCTTCGCTTACAGATAATATAAGCGATGATGGATATATAACTGTAACTGATTTCTCAATATACTCTGAAAATGGAGATTTAATAACTTCAGCTAACTTAACAAATTATAATGTAGATAAAGAGTTATTTATTCAACATGTTTTCAGAGACCCTGGCAAATATTATGCTTTGCTTAAATTTGAAGACGGTGCAAGAAGCGCTCCATCGAATCCGGATGTATATCATCCAGACGATAGTATAAGCACAACTGCAACAGGAAATTCTGAAGCAAAAGATCATAAAAAACGAGAAATTAGAGCTGATTTCGTAGTATTAGGAATTAAATTTAATACTCGTATAATCGAACGTCAAAATCAAAATCTAAGGTAACTTGTGATGTTAGTTGGTTCTAAAAAAGGCGTAACTTTGCCTGAAGTAATGGTTGCTTTTCTTATATTGGTAGTCGCTATTTTTGGCGCTCTTGGCGCCATAGATTACGGCGCTAAAGCAACCAGATCTGACTTCAGGCAAGGTGAATCTGTTCAAATACTGGCAGATAGAATGAGTAAAATTTCTTCTTTGCCGTATAAAGAACTTGTAAAATTTGTACAAGCCACAGGCGGAAGTCCTGCTAGAATAAACAATTCTATATTAAACGGCGATATTGTTTTTGGCGAAGTAACTGTTGGTAACAATAAATATAATACTTATGCTATTGTAGAATATTTGCCAATGACTTTTAAAGGCTTAATGCAGTTAAATTTTCCTAATAAGGAGTATGACCCAGAGAAACCATATACTTGGGATATGGTTAGGAGAGGTGATACTGGAGAAGAAAAATTTGATGGCAAAGCTGGAAATAAAAAGTTTGGAGCTCTTAAAGTCAGCGTTTACGTAAAACCTATTAAATATAATATGGTTAAAGGTCGTGTAACGAGAAATGAAAGAGAAGTTGTTGCCGTAACATATATAACAGATTTGGAAAATTGAAACAAATGAAAATATTTAGTAAGAAAAAATCTGGAATGGCTATTTTCATTGTTTTAAGTATTTCTATAATACTTGCTGTTGTTGGCGCAGCTTATTTGAATAGCTTTAGAGATTTATCGTCAGAGCAAAACTTTACATTAGATAGAATACAAGCCGAATATTTTGCAAGAGGAATTCAAAACATAGTTCTTTATAAAATTAATCAATATCCAGATTATTTTATAAGAGCGTATAGATTGCAAAAATATAAGGAAAGGCTAGACGCAGGCGAAGTTACCCAACCTTTGTTAAAAACTTATCCGGACCCCCCACCCTTTACTCGTTTTCTAACAGATGGCGTTTTATATGGCGAGGGCGGAATTTTAATAAATTGGAATGATGCTAATTTTAAATCGCCTTTAAGAAATATTGCCAGTTACTCAACAGATATAAGAATTACTTCTGCTCAGGATTTTGGCAAAAACTATATTGAAATTACTGTTTACGTTAATTCAATAGTAGGAAAAAGGAATATAACTACTCCATATACAGTAAGTTTAGAAGCAACCCAGGAGATTAAAAATGTTACAGCAACGCCATAATAAAAAAGCTTTCACATTAGTAGAAATGCTTATAGCTGTATCTGTATTAAGTTTGTTGCTTGCTTCTGCTTATGGGCTTTATTCTCATGCTCAAAAAAGTTTTAATGTTGGTTCATGGAGACTTTCCAAGCAAAGATCTGCTCAAACCTTTTTATTAAGATTAAAGGAAACATTAGAAAAAGCAAATCACGCTTATTCTATTGAAAATAGCGGAGTTCAAGGCAGAGTAGGTGGTTCTAGAAATATACTTATTGATACCAAATATTATAATAAACTGGCTTCTACAAGCAATAAACTAATGTTATGCGGTTCTATTAATAAATATTATACTAGTGGCTCTCCTGAATTAAGAGTTCCCGCTAGACCCGGTGTTTGGAAAGGTTTTGCGTTACAATGTTTTAATAAGAAGCTAAAATTATATCAAACTGGTAGATGGGATGATATGGAGCCATCGCCACCAGCTATTATTGGAACAGCAGACGCTACAAAATTCGTTCTAGATAATACAACCGGTGATTTTAAAATGGAGTTGGAAGACGTAGATTCTATTGGCTTTTGGACTGCTACAGCTACTGGCACCGATACTCTTCCTAACCCAGAAGTTCTTATTACTTGTACAATAAAGTTGGTTAAGCCAAAAGATAAAACAGCTCTTACTGAAAGCATAACAGCAAAGATTTCTGATAGAGTTATTTCAGAAGTAGTAAAACAAAACTTAGCTGTAACAACAAGATGAAACTATTAAAATATTTATTAATAATTTTTGTATTAATATGCTCTAATATAGCTTATTCCTGTACTATGGCAGATTCTTATTGGCAGGAATTAGATACTAAAACTATAGCTTCAAAGCCTCGTGCTTATGCTTTATCAGACGCATTATATATTTTAAGAAACAAATGCGAGAAAGAAATGCTGGCTTGTAATTTAGCTACAGGACCTATTTTCATTACAGGCGTTTTTTATAATGGAGTTTCTGCTAAAAATGATAATGAACTTTATGAAGAAGCAAAGTTGGCGGCAGAAATAATATGGCCTAATGTTGTAATAGCTTCTAGCTCAGAAATGCCAAATGGTCCTGAAGATTACGAACATATAGATTTATTAGCAAAAAAGTATTCACAAGGTTTTACTGTAACTTTAAATTGCGAAAACGCCAAAGAAACTATAATGAATTTTATAGATATAAATCCTCAATTTTATGAGTATTTAAAATTTGTTTATAGAGAGGAATTAAAAGTTAATATAAGGGTAGCTGATTCAAGCTGTATTCCAATATATTTAGACGAGATAAATGTTTCTCCTACCGTTATTATACAGCCGTATTTATCGCCTATAGGCGGTTATATTTATATTTTTGAGAAGAATAATACTATTTCATTGCAAGTTAGCTTTGGAACTTTTGGAAACGAAGGCGAAGAGCACCATATGATTTTAACTTATGGAATGAATCAGGAAACAAAACTTCCGCCTTATGATGCTATGAAATCAGATTTACAAAAAGAAGTAGAAGAAAAACAAAAACAATTTGAAAATCTGGAATTTTATAAGAAAATAATGATGGCAAACGATGAATTAATAGAAGAAGCTGAGGAATATGAAAAGTGGATACAAGAGCAAGAAAATATTAAAAATAAAGAAACAAAGCAAGTAAAAGAAAATAATGCAAATCAGCTTATGTTTGCTATAAAAAATCTTGATATAAACATGCTCAGCGATTTTTTAGATAACGATAATTCTGGCGTTAATGAACTTGCGGAAAATGGTTTTACGCCTTTGCAAGCGGCATGTAAATCTAGTTTAGCAGAGATGGTTAAAGTTATATTAGCTAAGGGTGGTAACCCGAAAGTTGTTAGCAATGACGGTAAAACAGCATTGCATCATGCTGTAGATATTGGCACTTTATGTTTACAGTCTCCTGGAGGCGATGAAACTATTAAGGCATGTCCTTTAAGTATTCCAGAACTGCTTATTAATGCAGGAGCAGATGTAAACGCAAAAGACGTAAATGGTAAGACACCTTTACATTATGCTGTTCATAATGGGTTGGTTGGTGTTGTTTCATCTTTGATAAAAGTTGGCGCTGAAGTGAATGTTCAAGACAATAATGGCAATACGCCAATGCACAACTTTGGTAAAGCAATGTCGGCTGGTTGCGTTCAAGTTTTGTTGCATCAAGGTGCAAATCTTGATATAAAGAATAAAGACGGATTAACGCCTTACGAAAAGGCTATGAAAGAAGCTAATGCAAAAGTAGTAAATGCAATAAATGAATATAAAGAGGAAATAGATAATAAGTAAGAGGAAATAGATAAGAGAATAGAGGTAAAAGGTGGTAAGTAGATTTAAAATATTTATGTTTGTATTTAGCTTTGCAGCAAGTTGTCTTTATGCTTGCGGCGATGGTTGTGCTTGCGCTGTTGCTTCTGCCTCTTTCGATTTAGTTCGCTCTACTATTACTGCTGATACTCTCGTAAATCTTATAAAAAATGAACCAGATTTAAAACTTATAGAATGTCGTTCAGAAGAACAAGACAGTAATATGAGTATTCCAAACTCCCATTTATTAATGGAAAATTCAAATTTAGATAACATTAAAGAATTTGTTCCTGCAACAGACACTTTAATTGTGCTTTTTCCTGGAATAGAAGGCGCTAATATTGCCTCTATGAGTCAAAATCTTAAAGATTTAGGTTACATAAGTATTTTGGAATATCCAGATGGCGTATTAGGCTGGATGACCTATGGCTATGAAACAGTAGGTGAATGATTATGAAATTGGATTTTTTAAGTTGTGCTGTTAAAGAACTTAAACGAAATAAGCGTAGAACTCTTTCTGTTTTCTTTGGTTATGCAGTTTTTATTTCTATGCTTATACTTATTACTAATATTGTTGTTTATTCTAAAGTAAGACAAGATAGTATTATAGGCTCAACAGGAACCCATTTTGTAACTTGGTTGCCAGCATGTGGCGACATTACGCAGCTTACCCAGGAAGAACTTGATAAACTTTCAAAGGGCATTATTCCAGAAAAATGCTCTAAAAATTGTTCTAATTGCACAGGCTGTAATAAAAAACCAAGAGATATATTAAACGAAAGTTTTGTTATAAACACTAATGCGACAAGGTTGCTGACATTTTCTTTGGCTAAAGCTGTAAACGATATTCCAGAAGTAAAAGCTGCCTGTCCATGCTTAATGTTTAGATTTAGAGATGAAAAGACCAATTTGCTATTTTCTGTAGCAGGAATAGACCCTGATAATATAGCTATTCAGACTAATAGTTTAGACCCCAACGAAATTATAAAAGGAAGAAGCTTAACCAAAGACGACACAGGAAAAGTAGTAGTAGATGATGGATTTGCCGTAAATAACGGATTAGATGTTGGAGACAAATTTACTATTTCCGATGAAACTTTTGAAATAATAGGTATTGCTTCTACAGGCGCAGACCCAATAAAAGCTGATTTTTACATGCTGTTTAAAGAATGTGAGAGATGCGTAAATAAGAGAATACACCATCCGTTAGAAGATGAAGGCAACGTAATTGTTGTAGAAACAATGAATGGAACAGTTCATAATGAAGCAATGGAAAAAGTTAAGGAGCTTATGAAAAACGATAGTTTATTAACTTCTGGTTGCTATTTCCCTGCTGCTAAAGCATTAGGTTTGAACGAAAAATTGATTGGCGTATTTATAGCTATAATAATGTTGAGCGCAGTGCTTATGTCTGTAAAAGTGCAATTTACGGCTGTAAGCTTAAGACAAAAAGATTTAGCGATATTAAAAGCTATTGGTTGGACAGATTTTGTTGTAATGCAGCAAATTGTTTCAGAAACTCTTATTTTGTCTTTAATAGGTTGCTTTGTTGGTTTTGTTGCTAGCGCAATAATGCAATATTCTATACCATGGGAAACGCTTCTTGAAATAAAAATGGACCCAGCAGGAGATCTTAATTTTATGATTATGGGAGCAGTTTTCTTATTCGCGATTGTTTCAGGCTTGGCGGCAGGTATTGTTCCTGTATTGTTTATACTTAGAAAACGCCCTATGGAACTTTTAAGGAGATTTTAACAGAATGTCGGTTTTAAGTGTAGTTGGCGTAGAAAAGAATTTTCCTGCCAGAAATGGTGAAATAACTGTATTAGAAGATATTAACTTTGAAGTGGAACAAGGAGAAGTTGTTCTTATTAGGGGACGGAGCGGAGCAGGAAAATCTACGCTGTTAAATATTATATGTGGTTTGGAAAAAGCTAGTTCTGGGCAGGTTGTTTTTAATGGAAATGACATAACAAAAATGAGTTTAAGCAAACTTGCCGAGCTTAGAGCTACAGAAATAGGTATGATTTTTCAAAGTTTTAATTTAATACCGACCTGGACTGCCTTAGAAAATGTAGAATCTGTGCTTATGCATAGAGGTATGGCAAGAAGTGAACGGGAAGAAAAAGCAAAAAAAATACTTAAAGAACTCGGTTTGCAGGATAGATATGAAAATTTACCAGCGGAATTAAGCGTTGGACAACAGCAAAGAGTAGCTATAGCAAGAACCTTGGTAAATTCTCCTAAATTGATTTTAGCAGATGAACCTACAGGAGATGTTGACCAGGAAACTGCTTCCGAAATTATGGAAATGCTTATAAACAGAGTTAAACAAGATAAGGTTGCAATGATAATTGTATCTCATGGGGTTTTTGATGATAAATATGCTGATAAAATTCTGTATTTAAAAGACGGAAAGTTTATTGAAGAAAAAGAAAAATAATATGAGCGATATTTTAGAAAACGCAGTAAGAGAGCTTAAACGAAGAAAAAGCGCAACTTTTGGAAATTTATGCGGTTACATAGTATGTTGCATTTTTATAACCATTGTTGCTTTAATGCTTCAATTTGATATGCAGGCTAAAGATAATGTTGTAAGGCTTATGGGAGCAAAATTTTTGATATATGCTCCATTAAAATTAGATGAGCCTACGCCAGAAAAATATCCTTTAGAACCAAAATCAGAGGGATTTTTTACAGAACCTGCCGTAACAACTAAACCTGTCTCTTATACACATCTCCGAGCCCACNNAACCAAAATCAGAGGGATTTTTTACAGAACCTGCCGTAACAACTAAACTTATGCCTATTACTTTGGTAAACAGTTTAAAGAATATTCCAGAAATAGACGCAGTTACTCCATTTTTGCTTTTTAGAATTAAACAAAGCGAAGACGGTCATGTATTTAGTGTAGGCGGTATAAAAATGGACACAAAAGACGATGAGTGGGCTTTACGGTCTACTATGGTTTCTAAATATGATATAATAAAGGGTGCTTTTTTTACGCCTGGAGATAGAAATGTCGTTGTTTTGGATAAATCTTACGCTGAATTATGGAATTTAAAACCTGGTTCTTATGTGAATATTGCAGATGCGCTTTATCCTGTTATAGGAATAGTCAGTTCTCATGCCAGAACTGCAAGAGCTGACATTTATATGAATTGGAGAGATGCTGAATTTGCTATAAATAAGCGTATTACCAAGCCTTTGTTAAATGAAGCCAATATTTTCTTAGTTGCCTCGAAAAGTGCTGAAGAAAATGCTGTAGCGATGAAAAAAGCTCAGGAAATTATGCGTCAGGTTGAGGAACTAAAGGCTAATACAGTTAATTGTGCTGTTCATGCTAAAGATTTTATGGGAATAAGCCGCAGTACATTAAAATATGTTTTTGCCGTTGCTTGTTTGCTTGTTCTTTTGTTTTCTGGAAATACTCAGTGGTCGGCTGTTTCTGAACGACGCAGAGATATCGCTATTTTAAAGTGTATTGGTTGGAATAATTCTGTAATTTATAAACAAATTATAATGGAATCTGTTATTACTGGAGCTATTGGTTGCGTTATTGGAATGATAGCTGGTATTTTGCTGTTTCCTACAGCAGCTTCTATGGTTGGAGCAAATGCAAGCCCTGATTATTTCGCTTTAAATATACCACTGATTTTTATTGGTATTTTTACAGGTATTATTGTTTTGTCTGCTTTTTCTGGATTTATTGCGGCTAGAAGCGCTGTTAATTCCCACCCTGCGGAAGTGTTAAGAAATTAACAATAGGATTAAAGTTTTTACTAACGGATAAGCTTATCTGACCTAAGTAATGCTGTGTTTGGAATAAAATAATTAATTGTTTACTGTTTCTATCTTTTTTTATAATTTTATTGACATTGTGAAAAAACTATGCTACTATAGCACTACACCACGCCGGGATGGCGGAATTGGTAGACGCACCGGACTTAAAATCCGGTGAGGGCGACCTCGTGCCGGTTCAAGCCCGGCTCTCGGCAAATGGTTTTTTAACGTCGCGGGATGGAGCAGTCTGGTAGCTCGTCGGGCTCATAACCCGAAGGTCGATAGTTCAAATCTATCTCCCGCAACCGAATTAGCGAAAGCTACTTGAGGCAAGGTAGCTCAGTTGGTCAGAGCACACGGTTCATACCCGTGCGGTCGCAGGTTCAAATCCAGCCCTTGCTATTGGTAGTTAATCTAAGATTGACTAAACTAGTTTAAAAAGCTCAGCAAAATCGCTGAGCTTCTTACGTTTTAGGTAATCTGTATTTCTTGCTGCTTTTATAGTCCTGTGCTTTACATCGGATTTACTAATAATATTAAAGCATAGTTTCAAAACCCTTACAAAAAGATTTGATTAGTGTATTACTAAATGATAAATTTTCTTTATTATGTTGTCATTGAGGTGGGCTGTTTATGATTACTGGAGTTATAAAGAACAAGATTGATAAGATTTGGCAGGATATCTGGGCTGGGGGTATCACTAACCCTATTTCCGTTATAGAACAGCTTACATACCTTATGTTCATTCGCTCTCTCGACTCTAGAGAACTTGAATTAGAAAGTCTTGTCGCTGCTGGAATGGATGATATACAGATGATATTTCCGCAGACTCCGACTGGTCAGTCTATGAGATGGAGCAACTTCAAGAACAAAGACGCCAGAGATATATTCAGAATCGTAAAAAATCAGGTTTTCCCTGCTATAATGAATATCAAGAACGGCATTTTGCCTGATGTTACAGAGCAGGGCGAAGTTTTAGAAGTAAAAGGCAACTTAGACAACGCTGAAACTACAGCATTTGCGGAATATATGAGCGATGCTTCTTTTCTGATTCCGACTCCTCAGGTTCTTCAAAAGATTATTACTGGCTTAGATGACCTTTATGAAAATGATTTGACTGGTCTTGATATTCAGGGTGACCTTTATGAATATATGCTAGGAAAGCTTGAAACAGCAGGTAAGAATGGTCAGTTCAGAACCCCTTTGCAGATTCGTGAAATGATGGTTAATCTTGTAAAGCCTACTCCAGACGATGTTATACTAGACCCCGCCTGTGGAACCGCTGGTTTCCTGATTTCATCAGCAAAATATATAAAAGATAATTATGAAAAAACAATGAATGAAAAGCAGTGGGCGACTTATTCAAGCTCTATGTTCACTGGGTTCGACACCGACAGAACAATGCTTAGAATTTCAGCTATGAATCTTATGCTTCATTCTATTACTAATCCTAAGATTCTTTATAAAGACAGTGTTTCTAAATCTAATGATATAAAAAACGCTTATACACTTATTCTTGCCAATCCCCCCTTTACAGGAACAGTAGATTCGGAAAGCATTAATGACGATTTAAAGGCTGTAGCCAATACAAAGAAAACAGAGTTATTATTCTTGGCTCTATTTATCAGAATGTTAAATAAAGGTGGAAGATGCGCCTGTATTGTTCCTGACGGTGTGCTCTTCGGTTCTTCTAAGGCTCATAAATCACTGCGTCAGGAATTAGTTGAAAATCATCAGCTTAAAGCGGTTATTTCAATGCCTTCAGGCGTGTTTAAGCCCTATGCTGGCGTTTCTACTGCCGTATTAGTTTTTACAAAAACAGGGGCTGGTGGAACCGATAAAGTCTGGTTCTATGATATGAAAGCTGATGGAAGAACCTTAGACGACAAGCGTACACCAATCGAAGCTAACGATATTCCAGACATCATTAAGAGATTTTCTAATTTAAAAGAAGAAGAATCCAGACAGAGAACAGACCAGAGTTTCTTTGTGCCTAAACAGGAAATAGCTGACAACGACTATGACCTAAGTATAAACAAATACAAAAAGACAGAATACAAAGCCGTTGAATACCCACCAACGGAAGAAATACTCGCCAAACTAGGAGAGCTAGAACAGCAATCTGCAAAAGGTTTAGCTGAACTCAAAAAGATGATAGATGAAAGGTGAAATATGACTGCTGATTTTGAATATAAAAATCTCCTCGTCAGCCTTTCGGTTGCCACCCCTCTTTAAAAAAGAGGGTATTTATAATAATCCATACAAGGTGCTTGAATGAAAGTAAAACTCTATTTAAGAGATAAGAGAGTAGAGAAAAAGAGGTATGAGGATTGTTTTAGCTTGTGTCGATAAAGTTCTTTTGTCCATAGTCCAGAGCCTTTTGTCCGCTGGTTTTTGTTTATGTATAGTTAAACATCAAAAAATAATGTATAATTCTTCAAATAATAAATAAAATTCTGGTTAAAAATGCAATATAAAGTATTAACTGATTTTTGTGACATAAATATGGGGCAATCGCCCGATTCTGAATCATATAATGATAAAAAAGATGGAATGCCTTTTTATCAAGGGAATGCTGATTTTGGTCCGATTCACCCTTTAACAAGAGTATGGTGCTCGTCACCAATTAAAGTAGCCCATACGGATGATATTTTAATATCGGTTAGAGCTCCAATCGGTGCTCTTAACATAGCAAACGAAGAATGTTGTATCGGTCGTGGACTAGCTTCTTTATCACCTAAGAAAAATAATACATTTACAAAGTTTTTATTTTATGCCTTAAAAAGTAAAAGTGAGGAATTAAACTATAAAGGGACTGGTAGCACTTTTAAAGCTATTAGTAAAAAGATTTTAGAAGAAACACTTTTACCTTATTATTCATTATCTGACCAACACAAAATCGTAACCACTCTCGACCGGGTAAATGACCTAATCTCATTACGCAATCAGCAACTAGAACAACTTGACCTATTGGTAAAATCTCGCTTTGTTGAAATGTTCGGGGATCCTGTTAAAAATGAAAAAGGTTGGATAATAAAAGAATTGCAGTCTATAAGTAAGGTAGGCTCTAGTAAACGATTTTATCAAGAAGAACTTTGCAATAGCGGAGTTCCTTTCCTAAAAATTGCTGATATTTTAAATAAAATAGACAATAAAATAACAGAAATCAGTACTTATATATCAGAAGAACAGTATGCTGAATTATTAAAACAAAATTTAGTTCCGAAAGAGAACGATGTTCTTGTTACTTCTAGAGGAACAATAGGTAAATGTTATATTATTTCAAAAGATGATAAGTTTTATTTTCAAGATGGTATGATAACTTGGTTAAGTAATTTTGATAAATATTTATCTCCTATATTTATATATTATTCATTTATGATGAATGGTATAAGAAATCAAATAAATATTATGCAAGCTGGTTCTACAGTAGCATATCTTTCTATTGCAATGATAAAAAAACTAAATATTATTGTTCCTCCTCTTGCCCTCCAAAACCAGTTCGCCGACTTTGTTCAGCAGGTCGACAAGGCAAAAGCTTCTATAAAGCAGAGCCTTGAACAGCTTGAAACCTTGAAGAAAAAACTAATGCAGGATTACTTTGGATAAGAAGATAAATTATGAATGAATTAGAGAAATTAAACATATCGCTTCCTTTAACTAGTGATTTCGTAAAAGACATAAAACAAATCATAAATGAAGCAAGAAAGCAGACTTATAGAAGTATCAATTCTTCTATGATTCAGGCTTATTGGCTTATAGGACAAAGAATAATAATACAGGAACAAAAAGGAGAAAAACGAGCTGAATATGGTAGTAAGCTTATAGAAAATCTTTCTAAAGAATTAGCTGGTTATTGGGGTAATGGAATGTCTGTTGCTCAATTATGGAATTGTCGTTTGTTTTATTCGACTTTTCCAGACACAAAGATTCTCTACACATTGTGTAGAGAATTAAATTGGTCAAAAATTCGTTTGATAATGCGTCTTAATTCAGAAAAAGAAAGAAATTTCTATATAAACGAATCTAAACAAATTTTTGCTTCAAGATATAAAACTGTTTTACCAACAGAAGAAGAACTAAAAGAAGAGTTGGAAAAAAATAGACATTTTCTTGAAAATAAATCAAATTAGAGTAAACCTTAAACAGCTTGAAACCTTGAAGAAAAAATTAATGCAGGATTACTTTGGATGATAAGCAGGCTAAGGCCTGCTTTTAGAGATAAGAGGTAAGAGAAAAAGAGATAAGGGAATTGTTTAGTGCTCAAGCAATCGATTAATTGTAAACATTCGTTAGCTTTACAAGCTAAAACAATCCCCTAATCTCTAATCTCTTCTCTCTGCTCTCTAATATACTGGATTGCTACGCAGTCTATTCTATGTTATTATAAAAATATGAACAAATTAGCAGAAAAAATATTAAAAGAAGTCTACTCAAAATGTTTTCAGCTTTTTGGGAATCTTTTGCATGACGTTTATTTATATGGTTCTTATGCAAGAGGCGACTACGAAATTGGCTCAGATATAGATATTTTACTTACCGTTGATTTGGATTATTTAGAAATAGAAAAATATACTGAAAAAGTTGCACATATTTCCAGCGAATTAAGTTTAGAAAATGATATTTATGTTTCTATTACAGTTAAGCCTCTGAATATGTTTGTTAAATATTCAAACATACTTCCTTATTATAAAAATGTTTTAAACGAAGGCATTAGATATGCAATCTAATGAGATACAAAGTCTATCTAAAATTCGTTTTGAACATGCTTTAGAAGTATTAAACGAAGCAAAACTTCTATTAGCGAATAATAATTATAAAGGTGCTGCAAACAGATCATATTATGCTTCTTTTCACGCTATGAGGGCAGTGCTTGCTTATGACGGAATAGATATGAAACGTCATAGTGGAATTTTATCCTCATTTCAGCGTTTATATATAAAGACAGGAATTTTTGAAAAGGATTTTTCTGATATATTGACTATTTTGTTTGAAATTAGAACAAACAGTGATTACGATGATTACTACATCGTTTCTAAGGAAAAAGTNNGAATTTTTAGACTCAAAAGTGTGATGAAATGCCAGACATACCAAATTTAACTGAAGCTGAAACCAGAAAGCGCTATATAGACTCTGATTTAACAAGACTTGGCTGGATTCTTTCTGGTCCTAAGGCTGATGTTCAAATGGAATATGCTGTTACAGATATGGCTGGCGTTGCCGGGCAGGCAGGTTTTGTTGATTATGTCCTATTCGGTGCAGATGGCAGACCTTTAGCGGTAATCGAAGCAAAAAAGGCCAGTAAAGACCCTAAAATAGGCCAAGAACAGGCTAAACTCTATGCAGATTGCTTAGAAAAGAAGTTTGGCCGCAGACCAGTAATGTTTACCACTAACGGTTTTGAAACCTATTACTGGGATGATAAATCTGCTCCACCACGTAAAGTCAGCGGGCTTTTCAGTAAAAACGATTTAGACAAGCTGATAAAAAGAAGAGAAGAAACAGCTCGCAACAATGTAACGCTTAATCAGGTTCCCATTGATGAAAACATCACAGGTCGCTACTACCAGATGGAAGCAATTAGGGCGGTCTGCGACAATATTTCCAAAAATCACAGAAAAAGCCTTCTTGTTATGGCAACAGGAACGGGCAAGACGAGAACTGCCGCGAGTCTAACAGATGTTTTAAGCAGAGCCGGATATGTTACCAACGTTTTGTTTCTGGCTGACAGAACCGCTTTAGTAGACCAGGCTAACGATGCTTTTAAGGAACACCTTAAAGCAATGTCATTGTGTAATCTTTGCAGAAATAAAGATGACAGGTCGGCGAGGGTTGTGTTTTCCACTTACTCCACAATTCTTAATGCCATAGACAAAGTAAAATCGGAAGATGGTAACCAGCTTTTTACTCCGGCTCATTTCGATTTAATCATTATAGACGAAAGCCATAGAAGCATCTTTAAAAAATACAGAGCAATATTCGAGTATTTTGATGCACTCCTAGTAGGGCTTACAGCTACACCTAAAGACGATGTAGACCATAACACTTACGATTTCTTTGATTTACCTAATTATGCACCGACTTACGCGTATGATTACACTACCGCTGAAGCCAAAGACCATGTTTTAGTGCCTTACCACGTTATGAAAGTAACAACCAAATTCCAGCGTGAAGGTATTAAATATAAAGATTTGTCTCAGGAAGACAAAGAGCAGTTTGACGAAAAGTTTACTGAAGATGACCCCATTGTAGAAAATGATATTGAGGGCAATAAATATATTGATTCTAACAAATTGAATAAATATGTATTTAATACAAACACAGTTGACACTGTTCTTCAGAACCTGATGCAGAGCGGTATAAAAGTAAACGGAGACCAGATCGGCAAGACTATTATTTTTGCTCAGAGCACTAGTCATGCTGATTTTATTGTTAAAAGATTTAATATTTTATATCCACAGTTTAATGGAAAATGCTGTAAAAGGGTTGTCTGCGCAGATAGTTACTCAAAGAATCTGATAGACGAGTTTAAGATTGCTGACTCGGATTTCAGGATAGCTGTTTCTGTAGATATGATGGATACAGGTATAGACGTTCCTGAATGTGTAAATCTTATATTCTTCAAGGCTGTATTTTCAAAAACAAAATTCTGGCAGATGATTGGTCGCGGCACCAGAACCTGCAGGGGGTTACAATGCTTAGACGGCATAAACGGCGAATATACAGATAAAAGTTATTTCTTAATATTTGACTACTGTCAGAATTTTGAATTTTTCAGTGAAAATCAGAACGGCTTTGAAATGTCTGGAACTACTTCTCTAACAGAAAGCATTTTCCGTAAAAGAACAAGACTGGCCGGTTACCTGCAGGAAGCTGAATTTATTAGCGAAAAGTATCAGAACTGGCGCAAAGAGATTGTCGATGAACTGCATAAGCAGGTTTCCAACCTTAACCCTGAATTGTCTGTTGTAAGATTACAACGACAGTATGTAGAAAAATACAGGATTGAAGATGCCTTTAAGCACCTGGCTGATGGCGACATCAAGGAACTTTGTGAAAAACNNATACAGATGAAATGGCTAAACGTTTCGATAATCTTATATTCGGGCTTTGCACCTCATCGATGTTGAAAAATATTAAAGGAGTCAATCAGGGAAAAGGCCAGCTAATAGCAATAGCCAAAAGGCTGCGAAAGAAGTTTACTATTCCTCAAGTTGCTGCTAAAGCACAGATTTTATCAGCCATAGCAGATGGAAGCTTTTTGAAAGAAGCTGGAATTCTAGATTATGAACAGTTACGAAAAGAACTTCGTGATTTAATGAAGTTTCTAGAAACAGAAGGAAGAGAAGTTATTATTACTTCTCTAAAAGATGAGAATGTGGTGGTTGAAAATAACTTAACTACAGCCCCAGCTTATAGTTTTGAAACCTATCGTCAGAAAGTTGAAAGTTATCTTAAAGACCATGCTGACAGTGGCGCAATACTTAAATTGCGAACCAACGAACCTCTTAACGACGATGATAGAAAAGAAATCGAAAATATCTTAGTCAATGAACTTGGCTCTAAAGAAGACTATGATAACGCCTATGCGGGCAAGGACTTCGGTCTGATGATAAGAGAAGTGGTTCATCTTGACCACGATGCTGCTATGAAAGCTTTTTCAGCCTTTATCAATGACCACAGCCTTAACCCACAGCAGATTGACCTTGTTAAAAAGGTCATAAGCCACATAGAGCTAAATGGCTATATGGATAGTCCAAAACTGCTTATGAAAGCACCTTTCAGTTACCCTGTAAGCTGGAACAAACTGTTTAACCCAACTCAGATGGCTGCAATCATCAGCACAATCAATTCTGTTAAACGGAATGCCATGTTTTTAAGAGAAAACTGATGTAAATAATTATCTTAACTTTAAGAAATAAAGCAATGAGATAACAAAACCCACACACAAAAATGAGATTGGCTTCTCAAGCTAGTTTATACAAGAATCTTTCATAGCAGCCCTTGCTATTGCGAACCCGTTTAAAACGGGTTTTATTTATTTTAGACTATTTAATTTTTATTAGTTCAATAATTTTTCTACAATAGCCTGCATGTTTTTGTGAAGGAATAAAAATTCTTCTTCTGAAGGTATATTACCATAAACGACTAACGCATTTCTGTCTGAATCGAAGCTGTAACCTTTGCCCGCAAGTTCCAGAAAGGCTGTGCGTATTTCTGGTTTAAATAAATCTCTTACGTCTTTTTCTATTTCGCCTTGAAGTATAAATGCAGAAGAATATTTATCGTCTGGTTCAAAATTTATATCCTGCATATCGGTAACTTTTTTTATAACTGTGTCTACTATTGCGTTTTCGTCGCGCATATAAAATCTTGGGAGATTCAAATTTTCATGAACTATGCAATAGAATTGTGTGTAGGTAGGCCTTTTAACGCTTACGGGCTTGAAGTGGTTTCTGTTACTTCCTGTAGATACGGTTTCTTCTAATGTGTAATTGTAAATTCCAAATGAGAACTGAGCTTTTTCGCCTTTTATATCTATACTTCCATTAATACATTTTTCGCAGGAAACATCTTCTCCGAGGTTACTTAAATGTTTAAAGTTCTTTTGTAAAACTAATTCTTTAGAAGGATCTTGATTAATTGGAAGATTTTGCTTTTGGGAAAGATCGTTGAGCATATTCTTTATTTTTTCTTTTTCTAACATGTGTATAAGATGCGCTCTCATCTTCCAGATCTTTATAATAGCTATAAGAATGATAATAAAGCAAACAATAAATATAATGGTATTACTTCCACTCATGCGAAAAACATTCCTTTCAATTTATCTACTTACATAATTACATAAAATAATATAAATTGTCTAGTTATAACTTTTTAAATATAGAAAATATGAATACTTATATAATATAACTAATAATCTTTAATCTTGAATTGTAGATAGTATTAAGTTATATTTAATACTACTTTATAATACAGAGATAACTATGTTGGATAAAATATTAGAACTTATTAAGGCTGGCGGTCCGATGATGTATCCTATGACCGTTGTTGGCATCTTAATTTTTTCTTTAGGAATATATCAGATATTTTGGTTGCTAATTTGGCGCATTTCTTCTAATTCAAAGAAAACTACTTGTCATGGCGCACCAAAATGGATAGATAAAGCTCTTATGATGGCAAAAAGTAAAAAAGGTTTTAATGGCATTGCTTTAATGGATTCAATAGATATTTGCATTGGTAAAGTCGAAAATTGCATGTTGAGAAAAGTTCCTGATATACGTTTTTTAGCTCAGATAAGCACTTTAATGGGTTTTTTAGGAACAGTTACAGGAATGGTTAAAGTATTCGATACTGTAGCTAAAATGGGTATGGTCACGCCTGGAGATTTGGCTGGCGGAATACATGAAGCATTATTTACTACTGTTTATGGGCTTTCTCTTGCTTTATGTGGCTGGCTATTTTCTCATATAATCGAAAGGCTTGCCATAAGAAATATAAGCCATGTAGAATCTTTAATTTTTAAAGAACTAGAAGAAAGCAATGATAAATGAGTTTAAAACGACGCAAGGCAAAAGAAAGCTTTAATTTAGATTTTACGACTATTTCTGATATTATTTTTACTTTGCTTCTGTTTTATATACTTACTCAGAATTTTATACCTCAAACCCCGTTAGAATTACCTGGAATGAAAAATCCAGAACAACTTGAGAGCAATAAAATAAATCGCGTTGAAATTCAAGAAAATGGTTCTCTTACGCTTAATGGAGAAGTATTTACTATAGAATCAATTCCTAATTTGCAAGATAAAAACGATAAACAGATTTTAATATTTACTCATAAAAAAGCACCTGCAGGAATTTGCGTAGAGTTATTAGATAGACTTAGAGGTCAGGGAATAAAATCTGTTTCATTTGCTGGCACTTTGCCTGAAAAAAGTGAATAATGATTAATAATTATCAAAAAAGCGATTTTTTTATTTCGACTTTTTCTATTTTGTTGGCAATAATCATTCAGGGTGGTTTGTTGCTGGCTATGTGGTATTTTTGTTATTATTCGGAATTAAATCAAAAGCCTAAATTAATTACAATATCATTAGCTGATTATGTCGTAGCTCAAGAGAAAATAGAACAAGTTGAGCAGGTTCAAAATACTGAACCAGTAATAGAAGATCCAATATCTGAACCCGAACTAGAGCCTATTATAGAGGAAAAATTACAGGAGCCTGAGCCAGTAAAGGAAGAACAAATACCTGAGCCTGAACCTGAATCTGAACCAGAGCCTATTATAGAAAAAGCTATACCTGAACCAATAGTTGAAACTCCTATTCCTGTTCCAGAACCTAAAAAAGAGGAACCAAAACCTAAGCCTGTAAAGAAACCTAAAAAAGTAAAGAAAGAAGAACCTAAATTAGAGAAAAAATCAGACCCAAAACCAGATCCTAAACCAGAAATTAAACCTGCTGAAAATATTACTGAGCAAAAATCGGTGAATATGCCAGTAACTCCTGTTGTTCCTGTAAAAGTAGAAAGAGAAGAGGCTCCTGTAGCTGTTGTTGCTCCAAAGGTTATATCCGCAAAAGCAGCTCGTGAAGCAGATAAATATATTGCCAGAATAGCTAAACTATTTGAAAGAAAAAAGAAATATCCAGAACTGGCACGAAAAAAGCACATTCAGGGAGTTGTATCTCTTAAATTCTATATAGACCAAAACGGAAAAGTTACTTCCTGTAAAGTTATTAATGAACCAAACGAATTATTAGCAGAATCTGCATATAATCTTATAACTACGTTAAATCTTCCAAAACCGCCTAAAGACTGGGAAGATGACAGACCTGTAATTTATAATATAAAATACTCTATCAGGTAGTTTTTTAGAAAGTAATAATCATTTTTGCATTAATGACTGTAGCGTCATAAGCATCGCCAGAAGGCAAATTGGAAGAATGAACTTTCTTAATTTCTCCGTCTATTATTGTATCAGAGCCTATAAACTGTGATAAGTTGACACCGCCTTCGTAATATTCGCCATTTTTGGTAGATTTAATTCCTCTATGTTTTAGGAAGAATTTGTATCGTTGGTTTCTTGAAGATGGAGTTAAAGTAAAAGCCATGCTCTTTTCAAATTCTTTGCTGGGGTCTTTGTCTATAATATCATCATACTGTAATCCAAATTCAAAAGTAACTTTAGGACTGAATACTCTTTGGAAGTTTGCTATACTGCTTTTCTTGTTTTCATCGTTTGTATCATCGTAGATATCGTCTTCTTCGCTGATTTCATAGGAAAGTTCCAAGGTGTAATCTTTTTTAAACTCATGTCTTATTTGAATCGTTTTGGTATTGTCTCGAACTTCACTTCCGTTTTCTTTATCTCTATTAAGGCCTACTTCATATTCAGTAGTAATTAACATTCTTTCTATAGGAGCATATCGAAGTTCATAATTCTTTCTATCAGTTCTTGAAATCATTGCTCCAGAACTTCTGTCCTCAATGTCTCTTCTTTTCCAATCTAAATAAGTTTGTATTTTGTCATTAATTCTATAATCTGTTGTAAAGTTCGTTGTTGCTTTCTGAACAGGTGTTTCAAACCTGCCATAAACTTGCAATTCTTTTTGAACGTCTGTTGGCAGGCTGTCTGGAATTACATAGTCTCTTCTATCAAGAGTATCGTCTCGAACTACTTTGGAAGTATTTTCTACTTTATATTTTAACTGGCTTTTTAGGTTTCGGTTAGGTTCGTAATCAATTTGAGAATCTACCAGACTACTCTTTGCTCTTGAATTTTCGTAGAAATCATCTTCGCGTCTCCATTGCATTTGTCCTCGCATACTGAAAATATTGCTTGGTTCATAGCTTACATCAACAGTATAGTTGCGAGTATCTGATCTTAAACCGTGTTTAACATAGCCGTCTTCCATTTCTATCTTAGAAAGAACCATATTCCATGATAGGTCACTAGAAAGCTTTGAACCTATAGAAAAATCCGCTTGAGTAATTTCTGAACCTGATGCGATGTTTATACCGTCTTCGTATTTTGTTTTTTCAAATTTCGTTTGTGTGGTTGTTTTGCCGAATTTTTTGTCATAAACGATATTTGCGGTATCTTTTTTAACGTTTGAAGAAGTTGTTGTCTTTTTTTCGCTGTCTTTTTGAGAACCAGCCTTTATTTCTAAACGAGAACTTGTATTAGGAGTCCAGACAAAACCACCGTTATATTCTTCAAAGTCTATTTTTGATTCATTAGGGTCGTTGTCTAAGTTTGTTTCTGCGTCTTCACCGTCTGCAAAAATGGAAAAATTATCTGTAAATTTGTATTTCATTTTAGAACGAGCGCTTATTACATCGTTTACTAAGCCACGTTCGCCTAATTCTATGACTCCATCTTCTCTTCCTATTAGTTTAAAGTTTTTATCAATATTATAGTAGTCAGAAGCAAGTTCAAATTTATCTGTTTTAGCTTCTATTCCAAATTTTGAAGCATGGCCTTTATAACTTTTGTCTTCATTTGTAGCATTTGATTTTGTATTTGGGTCAACAGTTGAAATAGCTGTTTCTCCGTTTATTGAGAATACTTTTCCAATTCTCCAGTGTAAATCAGTGCTGAATACGTCATGTTGCATCGGCATTGTTATTCCTTCCGTAGAACTTGCAGTGCCGCTAGCAATTTCACTGCTGTAATCTGCGTCTGAACCAGATTTTGGAGTTTTTCCGTCTACTTCTCTTAACCATGTTAAGCCGATGTGTCTGTCTTGGCTTCTTATGTATTCATGTCTTGTTCCAAATATATTTCTTGAGTATGACATGTTTTCGTCGGAAGTTTCATATTCAATGGTTATCCAACGAGTAATTTCAATAGGTAGAATATTTGTGGAAAATTTGATTATACCTTCTTCATAGTCTATTAAATAGTCTGTATTTCTTGTAAGTAATTTTCCATCAATTTTGATTATTTCAGAGTTTTGAACTATAGGAAAAGCCTGTAAGCGGTATTCTTGCTGGGAACCAGCTCCTCTGAATTGTTCACGCCTTGCTGCGCCTTTAGATTGAGCAAATAAAAACGCTGCTCTATAGTGATCATTAAAATTGCCTTGAGCTATAATTCCTCTTACTTCTTTGCTAAATAGTGAAAATTCGGTATTTTCCAGTTTTAAATTAAAATCGCCAAGAACGAATTGCCATTTTGGCGTGTTTATAGAAACGGTAAAGCGTCTGTCTTCGTCGTCTTTATCGTCTAATATAGCGTTTACTGTTGAGTTTTCGTTTATGTTTCCATCTATTTCTAAATGCAAACTTTGATCCATTTTAAAACCAGGGTAGCTGTCGTATTGCTCTGTGGAAAAGTGGGTAATATCGCCTCTAACCTTTGATTTTTTTATTTCAAAAGTTTTTGTTCCGGAAATGTTTAAGTTGCTTTTGCGTCTTCTTTTAGTCTTGCTTGTTTTATCTTCTTCAAAAAAGTTTTTCGCATATTCCATGGTTTGCTTTTTGTCTTCGTCATCAGTTTCTTTTTGTTCAACCTGTTTCAATTCGACTGTTGCGGAGGCATCTGCTGCTACTGGAGCTATTTCTGGTGTTACGGGTTCTGCATTTAATATAATTCCGAGTTTTGCTGCTTCTTCTGGAGAAAGCATATCAGAATCATCTTCGTCTGATTTTGATTCAATTACTGATTCTGGAACTTCTTCTTCGTCATCTTCGGGTTCATAGGGAAGTATAGCTTCTTCTGTCTCTTTTTCAGGCTCAGGTTCAGCTTCTTCTGCTTTTTCTACTTCTTTTTCTTGTTCTTTAGTAGGTTCTTCAGCTTTTGTTTTTTTAGATTCTTCTACAAACCCTCTCTGATTAACTTCTAAAACAGCTTCTTCTATATTTGCTGATTTAGATAGTTCTTTGGCTTCTTCAGATGAGATTAGAATCGGTTCATAAAAATTTGCTAAAGCATAAACTTTTGAAAATGGCAAAATAATAAATAACAAGCATAGAGAAACAATGCTGTGTATTATCTTTATATGTTTTATTGCCTTTTGTTTGCCCATTTATAGTGTTGTCTTATCTTTTATGCTCTTGGGTGTGTTTTTTCGTGTATTTCTTTTAAATCCTTTGTTGTAAGATGAGTATATATTTGTGTCGTTGAGACATCTGCATGCCCCAGCATTTCCTGAACTGCCATAATTCCAGCTCCGCCTTCCAGCATGTGCGTAGCGCATGAATGGCGAAAAATATGGGGTGAGACTTCTCTTGTAATTCCTGCCATTAATGAGTATTTCTTAATTATTTTCCATATTCCCATTCTGGAAATAGGTTTTCCAACAGGATTTAAAAATAAAGTTCGTTCTGTAATGTCTTTACAAAGTTGGTTTCTTCCAAGTTTTAAATAATCTTTTATTGCGTTTAAAGCATAATCTCCAACCGGAACAATACGTTCTTTACCGCCTTTGCCTGTTACTGTAAGAAATTCGGCTTCAAAATTTATGCTTCCCATTTTTAATGAGATTAATTCGGATTCTCTTATGCCTGTTGCGTATAAAAGTTCCAGCATAGCTTTATCTCGTAATCCCAAAGGCGTTTTTATATCCGGTTGCCGTAGAATATCGTTCATTTCCTGTGGACTTAAAACTTTGGGAAGAGGTCTACCTATTTTAGGACGTTCAAGCAGGGTTGTAGGGTCACTGTCTATATGACCTTCTCTAAGAAGGAATTTATAAAAGCCTTTTAAAGCCGAGGATTTTCTTGCCATAGACCTTGGGGAAAGTCCTTTATCGTGCATATCTACTATAAATAAGCTTAAAACGCTGTCTATAGAAGAACTGTTAACTGTTCTTCCACGTTCTTCGGCAAATTGTATCCAGTCTTGTAAATCACGCTTATAGGCTTCAAGAGATTTTGGGCGAAGCCCTTTTTCTATAGAGAGATAATTCAAGAACTGCTCAAGCAATTCAAGTGACATAGTTTGCCTGCTCCGATAATATATTTTATTTATATTTATCGGAATTTTAATTAATAGTATTTAGTTTGTAATCTATTGTAGAGATATATTTTTGTATTTTTTTGTTTTTTATGGTACCATTACTTGCTACAAATTTTTGGAGATGAAGTTATGTCAAAAAAATTATTTTTTTGTTTTTTATATATTATTATTACATCAATAAGCTGTTTTGCCCAAGTTCCAGGTACAACGGCAGACCCGCTTGTTTCTAAAAGCTACGTTGATAGATTCCTGAAATTTAGAGAAGTAGTTTTTAAAGCAGGGTCTGTTATAAGATTAAATACTGGCAGTATGTTNNAAACGGTAAACAAATCTCTTTAAATAGATTATATATTGCTGCAGAATGTGAAGAAAGCGTTGTTAAAATAGAAAAAGACGCCAGATTGCTTGTATTAGGAATTAATGAAGATAAATAATTGGTTTTAAATCTTGATATCACAACTTACTAAAAAATTTACTTCTTTTTTCGTAATAGTCATCCTGCTTGTATTACCAGGATTAATGGTTTCTGTATGGCGATGTTCGCTTAGAATAGTAGGCGAATCTAATCATAAATATGTTGATATTGCTGTAGATTTAGCGGAATTTAGAAAATTAGCCAGAGAAGAAGGCGTTGTTATCAGTGATTTAATCTTAGATTTGAAGAAAAATGGCGCAAGTTCGATTATAGTATCGGAAGACACACTTGAAAATTTAGCTGATGACGGGCAGATAACCTTAATGACTGGAAGCGATATAAGAAAATTATCGCTGGATAAAGATTTCCGCACAAAGTATCCTATACCTCAAAATACTGCCGGAACCTTATGGATACATTCCGAAAATGTAAAACTCATAGATAGAATAAGTTATTCCTTAGGTCTTAAAATAGGTGCCAATAAACTTATAAGAATTCATCAGAATTTATTGTTGGTAAACAAGTCTTCTGAGGGAATGGTTGATAGAGTAGGCGTAGGTTATCCTGAAGAAATAAAAGATATGGCGGCAGAATCAGGGCTTGGGTTAATTTATAGAATTGGAAATTATCCTGGTTTAACTGCAACTGCAACGGAAAAAATATTAAATTCAATTTCTTCTCCTGCAAGCGTTTCGGCTATTATTTTTGAAGGAGATGAAGCTTTAGGCGTAAGAGGCGAATTACAGCCTATAATAAATTTATTTAAACAAAAGTCATATAGATTAGGCGATGTTGAGTTTACTGGGCAAAAAGGCATGGACAGCTACTTAAAAACTCTATTAAAAAGTCGCCTTGTGGTGCGGGTTCATAGTATAACCAGAAAAGAGTTAGACCTTAAATATAATGTAAAAACAGCAATAAATAGATGGGTTAGAGCTGCTCAAGAGAGAAGTATCAGAATACTTTATTTTAGATGTTTTAAACAAAATGAAAAACACTTAATTGATAATTTAATAAAATATAATCTTGATTATTTAAGTAAGACTGCTGAAGCTTTGAGAAAAAGCGGTTTAGTTATTGCTCAAAACCAAAATGAACGTATTGCTGAAGAAAGAAATATTGTAGGCAGTCCTGAAAAATTAGAATTACTGGTTATGGGGTTGGCTTTGCTTTTTGGTCCTCTTCTTCTATTAAAATCAACTATATGGACCGAAATGAAAAATGGCGTTTTGATATTATTTGCATTTGTTAGCATATTAGCTTTTTATATAGCGGACCCTAAAAAATGGATTGTAATAACAAGCTTATCTGGCGCTATTGCTTTTGCTTCGTTAGGCGTTATATGGGCTTTAAACTGGATACAAAAACAAGATAGAGATACCTTTGCAGGAAATCTGCTTTGGGGAATTTTATGGAGAATGGTATTTTCTTCCGTATTAGGTGGATTACTTATAGCAGGTATTCATACAGACGTTGTTTATTTATTAAAATATGATCAATTTAGAGGCGTTAAACTTGCTTTTATTTTACCTGTTTTAATTAGTTTCTTATGGTCTGTAAAACTGTATGGCGTAAAATTCATAAGATGGTTTTATAAACCAATGAATTTATTCTCTTTTATAGTTGTTTGCGGTTTAGGTTTATCTTGTTTCTTTTATATTTTGCGTTCAGGAAATGTTACTTTCTTGAAACCTTCTGAAATGGAAGAAAATTTCCGCAATACGCTTGAAGAAATGTTTGTTGCCAGACCTAGAAATAAAGAATTTTTAATAGGTTACCCTGCTCTGTTTTTGTTTTTGTTCTTTTGGTTAAGACGTTCTTTTGTTGTTTTACCTTTGATTACTATATTTATACAGATGGGGCAGGTTTCTGTTCTTAATTCGATGTGTCATTTCCATACTCCATTAAAACTTACTCTTTTAAGAATTTGTAACGGGCTTGGAATAGGAGTTTTGGTAGGTTTTGTTTCTGTTGTTATTATTTCTATTTTAAGATTGCTATATATTGCGGCAGACGAAAAAAGAAACGATGTGTTTATGGTTGGATACTTTGGATTTGGTAATCTTGGAGATGAACTTTTATGGAGAACTTTTGCTTCTAAATTTTTAGCAGATTACAGCAATTATACTGTTTCTATTTTATATTCAGACAATATACCAGAAGAGTCTGACACATATAATTTTGTAAGAAGAAAAAGTTATTTCGATTTAATAGACGAGCTACTTACATGTAAAGTGCTGGTTATTCCAGGCGGTGGGGTTTTTCAATCTTCAACTAGCGTAAAAAGTTTAATTTATTATTTATTGCTTGTTACTATAGCTAAAATATGCGGAGCAATAATTATCCTTCCTTCTCAAGGTCTTGGACCATGGAATAGTTCAACAAAAGTAGGCAAATTAGCTTTAAATTGGCTTGGATATATTTTAAAACACGCTGATTATGTAAGCGTTAGAGATAAAAATTCAAAATTAGAATTTTTAAAACTGACAGGTATTTCAGATACTGTTGTTTCTACAGATTTAGTTTATTTAGGCAAAAACGTAAATAAAGCATCTTTAAGAAACGTTCATAAAACAATGAAAGTATTTGCTATTTTGCGTTCTTCCATAAAAGAATCTTATGATATAGCAAGGTTTTTAATCAATCTTAATATCGAAAATGAAGATTTAGAGCTTTATCCTGTAGCTATGCAACCTGACGAAGACGAAAAAG